>Ga0207954_1000004_pt1 | contig 71244 bp, 50 predicted proteins | sample CryBogmetaGMA0M_FD_184547 | JGI IMG/M metagenome (GOLD analysis project Ga0207954, IMG submission 184547) | Freshwater microbial communities from Crystal Bog, Wisconsin, USA - MA0M (SPAdes) | ecosystem: Environmental > Aquatic > Freshwater > Lake | place: Crystal Bog, Wisconsin, USA | collected... | reverse complement strand
CGGCGGCTATTCGCTCTTCCGCCGACGCCGCGTTCGCTGACCTGATCGCCTCGCGGCACTCGTGATCTCACGCTGGGCAGGGCATCGCACGATGCTCTGCCCAGTGGTGTTTCTGGGACGGGCTGGCGAGGCTGGGCGTGACGCCCGAGCCTCCCCGTGTGGGCCGATGGGCCGACAAGGCACCGGTGCCGCCGTGGGAAGTGGGGCGGCAGCGCGAAGGGCCCGTACGGGTAGCCGGCCCCGGCGGGGCGGTAGGGGCCGCTGCGGCAGCCCACCCACCCGAATCCTGCCGATGCTGCGTCCAGCGGCGGCGCTGCTGGGCGTGTTTTCAGGGGCACACAGCGAGGGTAGACTGCTCTGCCCTGCGGTGTCGGTGGCAGATCGCCCGTCGTGGAATCCGGCAAAACGGACCCACAAACGGCCACACAGCACCGAAAACAACCGCGGTTTGGAGGGTAAGCGAATGGCTAGCGGCGACACTGGAAATGTCGTGCCGGGAAACCGGTTGTGGGTTCGAATCCCATGCCCTCCGCTTCATGCCCGCACCGTCATCCAGGCCGGTGCGGGCGCGGTGAGTGGGCCCGCCACCCAGCCCACCATTCAGGCGGGCGGCTCTGATCGCGGCGCCGCCGTCTCTGCCACGCGATGAACGAGGCGGCCGCCAAGCCCGCCTCGGGGGCGTCGTCGGTCGCCTGGCTCACCGTGGCCCTGCTCGTGCCGGTGGCCCTGCTCAACTACCTCGACCGCCAGCTCGTCGCCACGATGCAGCGGTCGATCATCGGCGACGTCTCCGGCATCGAAAGCCAGGAGCAGTGGGGCCACATGCTGGCCTGGTTCAAGTGGACCTACGCCGCCGCGAGCCCCTTCGCCGGCCTCGTCGCCGACCGGTTCAGCAAGCCGCTGATCGTCTGCCTCAGCCTGATCGCCTGGTCGGCCGTCACCTGGGCCACGGGCCACGCCACCACCTACGACCATCTTCTGGCCACCCGCGCGGCGATGGGCCTCTCCGAGGCCTTCTACATTCCCACGGCCCTCGCGCTGATCGCCGACCACCATGCCAAAGCCACCCGCTCGCGGGCCGTCGGCTTCCACCAGATCGGCATCTACCTGGGCGTCATGCTCGGCAGCCTCGGCGGCTTCGTGGCCGACAGCCCCACGCTCGGCTGGCGGTGGGGCTTCACCACGATCGGCCTGGTCGGCATCCTCTATGCGGTGCCGCTCTTCTTCCTGCTCGGCGAGCCCCGCGGAGCGCGGTCCACGACTGCCGCGCGGCCGCCCCGCGAATCGCCCTGGGCCACGGCGTCGGCCCTGCTCTCGAATCGCTCGTTCCTCCTCCTGCTCGCCTACTTCACGCTCCCCGCCATCGCCGGCTGGGTGATCCGCGATTGGATGCCGAGCGTGCTCCAGCGCGAACTCGGGCTCACCCAGGGGATCGCCGGCGTGAGCGCCGTGATCTGGTGGCAGGGCGCCGCCATCGTGAGCGCCATCGTCGGCGGGTGGCTTGCCGATCGCTGGATGCAGACCACCGATCGCGGCCGGATCTACGTGAGTGCCATCGGGATGGCCGCGATCGTGCCGGCCCTGCTCGGCGTGGGCCTCGTGATCGGCTCGCAGTCGCTCCTGCTCGCCGTGCTGTTCCTGATGCTGTTCGGGTTCGGCTGGGGCTTCTTCGACATCAACAACATGCCGATCCTCTCGCAGATCGTGCGGCCGGAGCAGCGGGCCGCGGGCTACGGCATGATGAATCTCGCGAGCATCTCCTTCGGTGGGCTCGCCGACGTGGGGTTTGGCTGGCTCCGCGACCAGCAGGTGCCGCTGCCCCTGATCTTCGGCGGATTCGCGGGCCTCGCCGCCCTCTCGGCGTGGCTCGTGCTCTGCATCCGGCCGACCGAGAAATCCCGGGAATAAAACTTTTCGTTTCGTGGGGACGCCGCTACACTCGAACCCGATACGGGTCGGGAGGGCCGTATCCGCCGCCTTTCGAGCGAGGGGTCGAGCACGCCTTCAAGGCTGACTCGGACTGCGATCTGCGGCTTGAACGGTTCTCGCGTAGCCGGCACGTACGACGAGGGAGGTGCAGCATGGGCGGTCTTCTTTTCCGTTCTGTCTTGCGATTCGTGACCCGGTCGCTCGCGGCCTTGGCTGTCGCGATCGCCATCTCGGCGACTGCCGTGGCCCAGTCCACGGTTTACTGGGACATCAACGGCGCCACGCCCGGCGCGGGTGGACCGACGCCCAGCGGCACGTGGAGCGGTACCGCCGCCAACTGGAGTTCCAGTGCCGCCGGTGACGTCGTCACGGCACCCTGGGCATCGGGCACCGGCGCCGGCGACGGCAATGTCGCTTATTTCTCCGCAGGCTCCGACGCCACCGGCTCGTTCACGGTGACGATCGACGGCACCAACTACGGCTCGGGGCTCGTCGTCAATCAAGGCACGGTCAACCTGGCCGGAAGTGGGTTTGTGGCCCTCGGCGGCGGCACGGCCACCGTGCGGCAGGGCACCACGCTGGGCCTCGATAACCCCTCGCGCGTCTCGCAGTCCGCCGGTGGGCTCCTCGTGCTCGACGGGGGCACGCTCCGGAGCAACAACACTGGGAACGCCGGGTCGCTCTGGACGTCGAGCGGCGCGGGCATCCAGATCAGCCCCAAGGGAGGCACGGTCAACTACAACGTCGGTACCAACGTGACGATCTTCCAGGGCACGTTTCTGGGCGATGGGGGCACGACCACCAACGGCGGCGCCCAGACGCTCACGAAGACCGGCACGAGCGAACTCCGCGTGCAGGGGGCGGCCACCGCGAACTACACGATCGCCAAGATCCAGGTGCTCGGCGGCCTCTACCGCATCGGGAGCAGCACGAACGCGTCGGGTCAGCTCTCCAAGGAAACCGGCTTCGGAGCGCTGCCTGCGAGCGCGACGCCGGATGCCATCACGCTCGATGGTGGTGCGATCGGCGTGAGTTTTTCGCTGACCACCGACCCCTTCCGTGGCATCACGCTGGGCGGCTCGGGCGGCGTGCTCAATACCACTGCGGCCACGCTCGGCATCGCCGGACCGATCGCCGGCTCCGGCCCGCTGCGGTTGATCGGCCGCGGTGTCACGCTCTCGGGCGTCAACTCGTATGCCGGTGGCACGATCATCGGCAGCGACACGACGATGGTCGGCAGCATCACGACCACCACCGCCGGTACGGCCACCATCGATGCCGACGTCCGGCTCGGCGCCGTGCCGGGGACGGTGGATGCCACGAACGTGCGGCTCGGCACCGACACGGCGGCGGGTTATCTCACCGTCTCCGCCAACACGCTCTTCCCCGCGACCCGCGGCTTCCGCGTGGGCGGCGGCGGCGGCACGCTGGCGATCAACTCGGGGGCGACCGTCACGCTCGCGGGTCCGCTCAGCGGAACGGGCGCCTTCGTGAAGACGAGCTCGGGCACGCTGGTGCTGTCGGGGAGCAACACGATCTCGGGCGGGATCACGAGCTTCGGCGGTGGGGCGATCGAGGTGTCGTCGGATGCGAATCTCGGAGCCGTTTCCGGCACGCTCCAACCGGCCGCCCTGACGCTCGCCGGTGCGACCACCAGCGGCCGCGTGCGGGCCGCCGAGACGTTCACGATGAATGCCAACCGCGGCATCACGATCAACGTGGGCGGGACCACGGCGTCGCCCCTCGGCGGCACGATCGACGTGGCCACCGACAAGACGCTGACCGTGCCCGGGCCGATCACCGGCGCCGGAAGGCTGACGAAGTCGGGCTCGGGCACGCTCGTGCTCTCCGGTTCGAGCAGTTACGCGGGCACCACCACGGTGAGTTCCGGCACGCTCGTGGTGAGCGGCGCGATCACGGGCACGGCGGGGGCCTCGGTCCTCGGCGGCGCCACCGTCGTGCTGGCCAGCGGCGATGCCCTCGCCACCCGGCCCCTCACGGTCGGTTCGTTCGGCAAGGCGTCCGTCTCGGGCAACACGGCCACCACCCTCGCCGGCCTGAGTATCTCCGGCTCGTCCGGGCTCGTGGACGTCGGTCGAGGCATGGTGACCGTGACGGCGGGCCTCTCGGCTCCGAGCATGGTGTCGGCCATCCTGAGCGGCTTGGGCGATGGCACCTGGAACGGTACGAGCGGCATCACCTCGAGCGTGGCTGCCGCCAGCGGCGGTGACCGTACGGTGGGCTGGCTCGACAATGGAGGCGGCTCGGTCACGTTTGCGTTCGCCGCGGCCGGCGACACGAACCTCGACTGGCAGGTGGACATCATCGACGCCGCCAACTTCCTCGCCGGCGGCAAGTTCGACTCCGGCAGCCCGGCCTCCTGGAACGAGGGCGACTTCACCTACGACGGATTCGTGGACATCCTCGACGCCGCGAGCTTCCTGTCCAACGGCCTCTTCGACGCGGGCCCGTATAATTCGGCGCCGGCAGCACCGCTCGGTGTCGCCGCGGTGCCGGAGCCTTCGGCCTGGGGCCTGCTGGCGGCGGCTGGGCTGGCGGGGAGCTTCGGCATGCGGCGGCGGTCGTAGCGATCTGCTGAAGTCAGAAGGAGGCGAGCGATGGCGCGGCGGACGGCGAGTGGTCGAGCGACGAGCGTGCTCGCGGGGGCTGGGCGGCCGCGTGCCGGCGGCTTCACGCTCGTCGAACTGCTCGTGGTGATCGCGATCATTGCCACGCTCATCGGCCTGCTACTGCCCGCGGTGCAGAGCGCCCGGGAGTCGGCCCGGCGGACGCAGTGTGCCAACCACCTGCGGCAGGTGGGACTGGCGACGATGTCGTATGAGAGCGCCCGGAAGCGGCTGCCACCGCGGCGACACACGCTCGTGGCAAGCGGATCGACCTACTCCTCCGAGGCAACGCCCCAGGTGATGATCCTGCCGTACTTCGAGGAGGCGGCGAAGTTCTCGCAGTTCGACCTCAACTACAAGGTTCTGGACGACACCCCGCTCGGTAGTGCGCCGGCGAAGCCGGGGGCAAACGCGGCGGCTCGTGTGGGGGACATCGCGCCGTTCCTCTGCCCGTCGGATTCCTCGCCGTTCTCGGTCTCCAACTCCGGCCGAAGCAACTACTTCGTCTGCATGGGAGGCGCTTCCTTCTACGGCGGCGTGTCGTGGCTCGGTCGGTCGCTCGACGGCGTGTTCGCGATGCCGAACCCGCCCGCGGGCAGCGTGCTGCAGGGCTACAAGATCTCGCAGATCACCGACGGCACGTCGAAAACGGCCCTATTTTCGGAGGTCATGCGGGGCGCGGCGGCATACAACGACACGGGGCCGGTTCACACGACCGCCTTTCACACCAGCACCGACTTTGCCGCGCGGCAACTCGCCAACGGCACGACCGTGTCGCAGTGCCTCCCCAACGCGAGTGGGACGCAGATCCAGTACACCGGTCAGCAGTACTGGCGGGGCAATCTGCCCTACACGTTCATGTACACCCACACGCTGCCGCCGAACTGGAACGCCCGCACGGGGGCCTCGGAGACGCAGAAGTACAACTGCGGGCTTGCCCCGCAGTTCAACACCTCGCACATTGCGGCGTCGAGCTATCATGCCGGCGGCGTGAACGTGCTGTTCGCCGATTCCTCGACGCGGTTCGTCGCAGACAACGTCGATTTCGAGAATGTCTGGCAGGCGGTCGGGAGCCGCGCCGGTGGCGAAACGGTCACGCTCGACTGACCGTGTCGAGGGGATGGCGTGGAGCAGGATGCAATCGTACCGCTCACGCGGTTACGCTTCCGGGGTCGAATGGGTTAGGAAGCCCAACGGCGTGAGCCGTGGGGATGAAGGGAAGAGTGACGATGACTTCCCCGAGAGACAGCGCGATGACCGTGTGCAACGTGATCGCGCGATCGGCCGTCGTGGCCGCCCTGCTGCTGACGGCGACCGGTTGTTCGTTCCAGAAGGCCGCTCCGGACAAACTCGCCGCGCCGACGGCCGCCGACGGGCTCGGTAATCTCCGCGACCTCTTCCGCTTGGCGGCATCCGGCAAGGTGGCGCTGCCGAAGAGCCTCGCCGAGTTCACGGCCCAAGAGCCGTTTTATCCCGTGGCGGGGCCGTTCGTGCTCTCCGGAAACATCGGCTGCGTGTGGGGCGTTGGGCTCAAGGACGGCCCCGAGGCGGCGAAACGCCTGCTCGCCTTCGAGACGCGGGCCGCGAAGGAGGGGGGTTGGGTGATGTTCCAAGACGGAACGATTCGTGAGGTGACGGCAGAAGAGTTTGCCGCCGCGCCGAAGGCCACGCCCTGACGCGGCCCGCTCAGGCCGCTCAGGCCCGGCGGCCCGAGGCGTCGCGGAGGGCCGCTGCCTCTTCCGCGCGAGCCACCCGGCTGGCCACGGCGAGGTCGCCGGTCACGTTGCCCACGGTAGCGAACACATCGGGGATGAGGTCCACCGCGAGCAGGAGGCCGAGCGACTCGATCGGCATGCCCGCCGCCTGCACCACCGGGAGTGTGGTGCCCATGAAACTCGCCTGGCCCGGCAGCCCCACCGACCCGAGGCTGATCACGACCGCCAGCACGGCCGCGAGCGCTAGCGACCAAGGGTCGGGAGGAGTGCCGTGCGCCCAGCCGATGAAGCTCGCCACGGTGAGGTATTGCGCCGGGCTCGTGACCCGGAACAGGGAAACGGCCAGCGGCAGCACGAGGCCGCCGACCCGCGCCGGATAGCCGAGCGTCGCGGTCGCCGTCATCATCGCCGGCAGGCTCGCGAGCGAACTCTGCGACCCGGCCGCCACCGCCTGGGCCGGGAGGATCGCGGCGGCGAACCGGCGGAGCGGCTCGCCGCCTCCGAGGCAGGCCACGCAGTACACCGCCGCGGTGATCAGCAGGTAGACGGCGATCAGCACGGCCACGTAGATGCCCAGGGCCCCGAGCACCCCCGCCCCGGCGCGGGCCGCCACCGGCAGGATCAGCGCGAACACGCCGAGCGGACCGGCGAGGAGCACCCACTCGACGATCACCACCATGGCGTCGGCGACGCCGTGCGCCAGCGCGATCACGGGCTCGCGGCGGGCGGCCGGCAGCCGGGTGACCGCGAAGGCGAAGCAGAGCGCGAACACCACGAGCGGCGCGATCGCCCCCTGGGCCGCCGCGGCCACCACGTTCACCGGCACGAGGCCGGTGATCCGGTCGAGGCCCACGGCGTGGGCAGGCGGCGGCTCCACCGGGCCGGCCGGCTGGATCGCCGCCACGAGGTCGCCGCTCCGCGGGCAGGCGGCGAAGAGTGCCGGGGCGACGAGCGCCGTCAACGCCGCCGACGCCGACGCGAGCACGACGATCCAGGCGACGGCCCGGCGGGCGATCCGCCCGCCGGCCGCCACGTCGGCGGCCTGCGCCACGCCGACGATGATCAGTGAGAGCACGAAGGGCACCACCGTCATCTGCAGCGCGTGCAGCCAGAGCGTGCCGACGGGCTTGGCCACGAGTTCGACCGCGTCGATCGAGCCGGGCGCGAAGCGGGCGATCACCAAGCCGGTGACGGCGCCGGCGACGAGACCCGCGAACACCCGCTGCCCGCCGGTCATGGTAAGGCTCCGGAAGAAGGCGAACGTCGCCGCCCACGGTTGTAAACCGCGACGCTCCCCCCGTCGAGAGTTGACGCTGCCACGACGTGTGACGGATATTCGTGGCACTCCAACCCTTGTCGTCCCGCTGGTGCCCGATGAGCTCTCCGGACCGCTCTGCCCACATCGTCCTGCTCACCGAGGGGCACAGCGAGCCCGCCGCCGGCAAGACGGCGTCGTGTCTGCTCCGGTATCGCACGGCCGAGATTGCGGCGATCCTCGACTCGACGCAGGCGGGCCGCACCGCCCACGAGCTGTTCGGCGTCGGCGGCTCGATCCCCGTGGTGGCGACGCTCGACGAGGCACGGTCGGCCGATGAGCTGCTCATCGGCATCGCGCCGCCCGGGGGACGGATTCCGCCCTCCTGGCGGCCGGTGATCCTCGCGGCGATCAGCCGTGGGATGCGGATCGTGTCGGGGCTTCACGACTTCGTGGCCGACGACCCGGAGTTCTCGGCGGCCGCCCGCGACCGGGGCGTCGAGATCCGCGACGTCCGCCGCAATGCCGAACGGGACGTGGCAAAGTGCCCGCCCCTACGGGAGGAGTGCCTGCGGATCCTCACGATCGGCCAAGACATCTCGGTGGGCAAGATGGTCACCTCGGTGGAGCTCACGAAGGGGCTTCGGGCCCGCGGCATCGACGCCAAGTTCATCGCCACCGGTCAGACCGGGATCATGATCGAGGGGGACGGCTGCCCGATCGACCGGGTGATCTCCGACTTCGTGAATGGCGCCGTCGAGAAGCAGGTGCTCGCCAACCAGCACCACGACGTGCTCGTGGTCGAGGGACAGGCCACGATCACGCATCCGCAGTATTCGGGCGTGTCGCTCGGCCTGCTCCACGGCTGCGACCCGCATGGCATGATCCTCGTCTACGAGGCCGGCCGCCCTCATCACATGGGGCTGCCGCACATCCCGCTGCCGCGGCTCGAAAGCGTGATCGAGGCCTACGAGCGGATGGCGGCGTTTCGCGGGGGAGGCCGTGTGATCGGTGTGGCAGTCAACAGCCGCCGGCTCGGCGCCGAGGAGGCCGACGCCGAGCGGACGCGGGTGCAGGCGGCCCTGGGACTGCCCGTGGCCGACCCGATTCGGCACGGCAGCGGCGATCTGCTCGACGCGATTCGCGGCCTCGCGGATCGGAGACGCACGTGATCGACCTCGCCGTCCGGCACTTTGCGCTGCCGCTCCGCCATCCGTTTACGATCTCGCGGGGCACCGTGGAGGTGCAGGACACCGTCATCGTGCAACTCCACGAAGACGGCTGCTTCGGCTACGGTGAGGCCACGACGAATCCCTACTACGGGGCCACGGTCGAGTCGTTGAGCCGGCGGATGTCGGACGCGACCCCCCTGCTCCGCGGCGTGGGGGCCGACGACCTCGACGCCATGCTGACGGCGATCCGTGCCGCGGCGGGCGACGACATGTTCGCCTGCTGTGCCCTCGATGCGGCGGTGCACGACCTCTGGGCCCGGCGGCAGGGCCTTCCCCTGCACCGGCTCTGGGGGCTCGACCCCGCGGCGGGCCCGGCTTCCAACTACACGATCGGCATCGACACGCCCGACCGGATGGTTCGCAAGCTCGCCGAGGTGCCGGATTGGCCGATCTACAAGATCAAGCTCGGCACCGACCGCGACCTCGAGATCGTCCGCGAACTCCGCCGCCACACCGACAAGCCGTTTCGCGTGGATGCCAACTGTGGCTGGACGCCGCGGCAGGCGATCGAGCTGTCGGCGCCGCTCGCCGAACTCGGGGTGGAGTTCATCGAGCAGCCGCTCGCCGTCGCCGATCCAGGCATGGCCGAGGTCCGGCGGCACTCGCTCCTTCCCGTGTTCGCCGACGAGAGCTGCGGCGTGGAGTCCGACGTCGAGGCGTGTGCCGGCCTGTTTCACGGGATCAACATCAAGCTGGTGAAGTGCGGGGGGCTCGCCCCCGCGCGACGAATGATCGCCCGGGCCCGCGCCTTGGGCCTCGCGGTGATGTGCGGCTGCATGACCGAGTCAACGGTCGGCATCTCGGCCCTCGCGCAGATCGTGCCGGAACTCGACCATGTGGACATGGACGGAGCGGCGCTCTTGGCGGGTGACATTGCTTCGGGGGTCGTGGTCGAGCGGGGCCTGCGGCGGTACCCTGACCGCGCCGGTATGGGGATCGAACTGGTGGACGGGCCGCTGCCGCGGGCATGATCGGAAACCAGAGGGGGGCATGATGGCGACGGCGGTGCGACCGGACGGCGGCCGGGGATGTCCGCTGCGGGCTGGCCTGGTGGCCGTGATGCTTCTCGTGGGCGCCGCGGCGTCGGCGGCTGATGTGGAGGAGACGCTCCGCGACTCGCTGCAACCGCTGCTCGCGGCGCATGAGGGTGTGGTCGCGGCGGAGGTCCGCCACCTGGAGACGGGCAAGGGCTTCGCAGCGGCGGCCGACCGGCCGATGCCCCTGGCGAGCCTCGTGAAGGTTCCGGTGATGGTGGCGGCCTACGCCGCAGCCCACCAGGGTCGGGTCGCCCTCGACGAGCAGGTGACGTTCTCGGCCGACGACGTCGTGCCGGGCTCGGCGGTGATCGACAAACTCTCGCCGGGGGCTACGTTCACGCTCCGCGACGCCATCCGGATGATGATCGCGACGTCCGACAACACGGCGACCAACATCGTCATTCGCCGCATCGGGCTTCCGGCCACGAACGAGCTGCTCGACCGGCTCTGCCTCGCCGGCATCCGGCTCAACTCATTCGTGTTTCGTCGGGAGACCACGCTCGACCCCGAGCGGAGCCGGGAGTTCGGGCTCGGGAACGGCACGGCGGCGGAGCTGGTGCGGCTCATGGGCCTGATCCACGGCCGCGACCTCGAACGCGACGGCGTGGTGGCGCCTGGCGCTTGTGCGGCCATGCTCGACCACCTGCTCGCCTGCGAGGACCGCGGTACGGCGGGCCGCGACATGCCGGCGGGCGTGAATGTGGCCCACAAGACCGGCCTGGTGTCGGGCGTGAGGACCGACGCGGGCTTGATCCTCTGCCCGGGCGGGCCGATCGCCTTCTGCCTGCTCACCAAGGACAATCGCGACCGTAAGGCGCCGAACGGGCCGGCGGACGACCTCATCGCCAGGTTTGCCCGCGCCTCCCTCGACGCCTTCGAGAAGACCGGCCCCGAGGGGCGGCCGATCGAGCCGCGTGCCCTGGCCGCTGGAGCAGCGGGCAAGCTCGTGGAGGAACTGCAGCGAAGCCTCAACGCCCGGCTGCCGGAAGGTGAGCGGCTCGGCGTGGACGGCGAGTTCGGGCCGGCGACGGCTGCGGGGGTGCGGTCGTTTCAGCGGTCGGCCGGGCTGCCCGAGACGGGGGCGGTCGATGCGGCGACATGGCGGGCGCTGGGGCCGATCGTGAGCGGCACCGACGCCGTGCCACCACTCGTGTCCGTGGCACCGGCCGATGGCCCCGGGGGGCCGCCGGTGGTCACCGCCGCGGCGTGGGTGGTGGTCGACGCCGACTCGGGCGACCTCCTTTTCGGCCACGAGGCGGACACCAAGCGGCAGCAGGCGAGTGTCACCAAACTGATGACGGCGTTGCTCGTGCTCGAACGGGCGGCCGCCGATACGGGCCTGCTCACCGAGACGGTGAGGGTGTCACTGCGGGCGGGCACGGAGACCGGCTCGACGGCGCAGCTGCGGCCCGGCGACCGCGTGAGTGTGCGTGACCTGCTCTTCGGGCTGATGCTGCCCTCAGGCAACGACGCGTCGGTCGCGCTCGCGGAGCACCTTGGTGGTCGGCTCGACGGCGCCGGGGATCCGCTCGCCCGGTTCGTGGCTGCGATGAACGCGCGGGCCGCCACGCTCGGCCTGCGGAGCACGACCTACGGGAATCCCCACGGGCTCACGGTGGAGGGCTGCGGATCGACCGCCCGTGAGATCGCCACGCTCGCCCGCGAGACGATGCAGCACCCGCTGTTCCGCGAGATCGTGGCGACCCGCCGGCGAACGGCGACGATCGAGAACATCGACGGCTATCGCCGCGAGGTGGTCTGGACCAACACCAACAAGCTGCTCGGGATCGAGGGCTACGAAGGCATCAAGACGGGCACGACGACGCCCGCCGGATGCTGCCTCGCGTCGTGTGGCCGCCGGGGTGGCCGGCGGCTGATCGTGGTGGTGCTCGGGAGCACGTCGAGCGAGGCGCGGTATGCCGACTCGCGCAACCTGTTCCGCTATGCCTGGCGGGAGTTGGGCGTGGAGTGAGGCGGAAAGTGGGCGCAGGTTTTCAACCTGCACAAGGAGCAGAGGACGCGATGGGGTTCACCACAGGTTGAAAACCTGCGGCCACGTCTGGTCAGTCGCCCGTATCGTCGAGCATCCGCCGCCGATTGGTGACGAACGTTTCGAGCGACTCCGGCCGCGCTGCGATCACCCGGAGAAACAGGTCATCGAGAAGGTGGCGCATCACGGCCTCGTACACGAGGTCCTCGATGTGCGGTTCGGGATCGTGGGCGGACACGGCCAGGCAGGCATTCGCCGCCGACGCCAGCCGACCGGGATGGCGGGCGATCAGGAGCACGTGGCCTCCCGCGGCCCGCATTTCGCGGCACGCCCGCATCCACTCGGCACCGCCGTGACCGCAGATGAGGACCAAGACATCGCGCGGGGTGGCGGCCGAGAGGCTGGCGAGCACGTCGTGAGGCTGGCCGTGGGCGACGGCCCGATGGCCGAGCAGCGCGATTCGGCCGGCGAACGTCCGCGCCGCCTCGCCGTCGATGCCGTCTCCGGCGACGAAGAGCATCTCCGCTTCGGCGATCCGGCGGGCCGCGTCGGTGAGAGCCTCGCCGCGGGCCAGGCCGCAGGTCTCGCGGGCCGCGGCAGCCTTGCTCTTCCAGAGCGCATCGGACCGGGCGGCATCGGGATCATCGCTCGGCAAGACGACCGTGCTGCCGGCCGCGTCGACGGCTGACGCCCGGGCCACGGCCTCCGTGATCGAGAGCTTGAGGTCGGGGTAGCCCTTGAACCCGAGCCGCTGGGCGAACTTCACCACGCTCGACTGGCTGATCTTCAGCGCGTCGGCGAGTTGCTGCGAGGAGTAGTCGCGGAGCAACTGTGAGTTTGCCAGGATGTAGTCCGCGATCCGGCGGTCCATCGCCGACATGCGGCCGCGTTCTGAGCGGAGCTTGACGAGTGCGGTCATGGGGCGGTGAGGAGGGCCTCAGGCGTCGAGCGGCTCGAGACCGTGGACCGCGGCGATGCCCAGGCCGGGAGCATCGCCAATGGTAATCTCGGCACCCGCGAAGCACACGTTGCTCTCCACCGGGTTGAATCGACCGAGGGTGGGGCCGTCGAGGTCCACCCGCGTGATCACGTCGGCCCGGGCGACGGCGAGGTGAGCCGCCGCGGCCACGCTGATCGCTCCCTCGAGCATGCAGCCGATCATGCATTCCACTCCGTAGGTGGCCGCCAGGTCGGCGATGCGCACGGCATCGGTCAGGCCCCCGGTCTTCATGAGCTTGATGTTGATGATGTCGGCCGCACGCCGCTGGATGATTTCCGCCACGCCGTTGATGCCGGTCACGCTCTCATCGGCGACGACGGGGGTGTCGATCCGCTCGGTCACGTACTGCATGCCGGCGATGTCCCACGACTTGACCGGCTGCTCGACCACGTCGAGCCGCACGCCGGCGTCCTCGAGCTGGTGGAGTGCCCGCACCGCCTGCTTGGCCGTCCATCCCTGGTTCACGTCGAGTCGGAGGAGCGCCCGACCCTCGATCGCGGCATGAACGGCCTTGACCCGCTCCACATCCACGCCCGGGTCCTTCCCCACCTTGATCTTCAGGGCCTCGAAGCCCCGCTCCACCGCCGCGACCGCATCGGCGACCATCTTGTCGATGTAGTCCACGCTGATCGTGATGTCGGTGGTGATCGACGGCTCACCGCCGCCGAGCAGCTTGTACGTCGGTGCGGCGAACCGCTGTCCGAAGAGGTCGTGGAGGGCGATGTCGACCGCGGCCTTGGCGCTCGTGTTCCGCTTCAACGCGGTCCGCACCAGACCGGTGAGCAGGTGGAGGTTTTCCGCATCCTCGCCGATGAGCAGCGGCGCCAGATGGTGGCGGATCGCGTCGAGGATGCCACCGTGAGTGTCGCCGGTGATCCGGGCGGTGGCCGCGGCGCTGCCGTAGCCAACGTGGCCGTCGTCGGTGTCGATCATGACGACGATGTCGTCGATCGCATCGACCGCCCGGGTGGACGTCTTGAAGGGCGTCTGCAGGGGCACGTGGAGCCTGCCGAACCGGAAGCCGGTGATCTTCATGTCGTGTTGCTCCTGGTTCGAGAGCGGACGTGACCGTGGGCGACGACGGCCCCGGGGGCCGGGGCGGCCGGAGACGCGAGGGTGCGATCCATCATCCTTTCAGCCCCGCCCCGAGCCAAGCGCCGGCAGCAGGGCCGCCAGTCCGAGGCCGGCGGCGGTGCCGACCACGTAGCCGAAAAGCCCGAGCAGGATGCCGACGGGAACCAGCGCGCGGGCGTGCGCCGCGGCGAGGATCGGGGCCGAGCCCACCCCGCCGACGTTCGCCAGCGACGCCACGCTGCACAGCCCCAGATCGAGCCGCAGGAGCCGTGCGGCCGCGACCAGCGCCGCGGCGTGAAAGGCGAGCACCGTGAACCCCGCCGCCACGAACACCGGAGCTTGGCCGATCCCGGCGACGCTCGCCTTCGACGCCATCGTCACGATCACGACCGCGAGCAACGCCGAGGCCACGCCGTCGGAGCCCGGCAGGCGCGCCAGCGGCGTGACGGCGGCCACGCAGCCGGCGATCGTAGCGACGATCAGCGTCCACGACGTCGGCGTGAGCGATGCCAGCGGCGGCAGTCGCTCGGCGACCGCGGCCGACAGCGTGCCGACGAGGATCGCGAGCCCCAGCCAGACGAGGACGTCGCCGGGCACGAGCCGGCCGGTCGTCGCCACGGCACTGGCGCGGCTCGCGGTCTCGTCGGCCGGCACGGCCCCGACCCATCGGTTGAACCGCCCGGCCAGCGGCACGATCCCGAAGAGCAGCAGAACCCAGGCGGTGTAGCAGATGGTGTCGGTCAGCAGGGCCAGCGACACGACATCGGGCTCGGCGGCGATCGCGCGGCTCACCGCCACGAGGTTGGCGGTGCCGCCGATCCAGGTGGCTCCCACGGAGGCGAGCACCCGCCAGCCGTCGGCGGGCAGCCACGGCCGCCAGAGCATCCAGGCGACCACGATGCCCGCGAGGATCGAGAGGCCCGAGCAGGCGGCTGCCGCGAGGATGCGCGGGCCGAGGGCCGCGACGGCCCGCAGGTCGCAGCGGACCAGCAGCAGAAACACGAGCGCCGGCAGGAGGTGCGTGAGGATCGCTGACCGGACGGCGTCGATCTCGGGCGTCGGCTGCCAGGACCCCGCCATGGCCAGCGCCGTCGCGGCCGCGTAGGAGAGCACGATCGGCGGCAGGATCTCGAACACCCGGGCGGGGAATCGGGCCGCCATCGCCGGAAACACGCCTGCGATCACGAAGACCATGGCCGCGAAGACGACGGGCGACTCGATCATGGGAGGATGATAGAACGGAGGCATGTGCCGTGCAAAAGCATCGCTCGTGGCTCTTGGACTCGTGGTGGTCTCCGCGACGGCGGTGTCGGCCGGCGAGCGCTCGCCCGCCGGTGACGGCATCGTGGTGCTCGCGAACCGCGACGACGATGATCGTGACGGCCTGCCCGACGCGGACGACGACCGCGTCAATGGCGTGGCCGATGAGCGGGACCTGACGCCGCTCGTCATCCCCCGCCCGGCCGGCGTCCGCATGGTGCGGGTGGCGTGCGAAGAGTCGCCGCTGCGGTTTTTCCTGCGCGAGGGGCCGACCTGGAGAAACCTCGGTCTGGGCCACGCGGAACTCCCCCTGCCCGAGGGCGGATCCGACGAGTTGACGCTCCACGTCGAGGCCCGTGACTGGGCCGGTCTGCCGCCGACGTGGGCGGGCCGCGGCAACGTGGCCGTCACGTTCGAGGGCCCGGATGGCCCCGTCGTGACCCACGATCTCACGGTCCGAGTCGCCCCGGTGCAACTCCTGCCCGGCACCGCGCCGGTGAAGAACGTGTTCGTGGCGAGCGGCCGCTACGACAATGCCGCCTTCGTCGAGCGGCTGCGCAGGATCCTCGACGGCCTCGGCGTGCCTCTCGTGGTGCATCCCACTCGCGACTGGCGGGAGATGTGGATGCAGGACACGATGGAGATCGCCATCGCGACGAGCGAGACGGCTTCGATGCACGTGGTGCTCGCCGGCCTGCGCGGGGCCGATACGTTTCCGCCCACGCTCCTCGGCCCCGACACGGCAGTGGCCGACATCGGGAAGCCGCGGCCGCTCGCCGGCGGCGATGCCTGGGCCGATTGGTACGGCAACCTCGAGGTGTCGATGCCCACGGCCACGCACCCGGCGGGCCGGGTGATCCATGGCCGAAACATCCGCACGGGGACGACGTTTCATCCCGACGTCGTGGCCTTCCTCGTAGCCCAGGGCGTGCAGGCGCCCGTGTGGATCGACACCTCGTGGCTGCTCATCAAGCATGTGGACGAGGTGGTGGCGTTTCTGCCCGGGCCGGACGGCCGCGGCATGATCCTCGTGCCCGACCCCGTCGAGGGCCTGCGACTCCTCGGCGACGATGGAGCCGAGGAGCCGGTGGCCAGCCGACGTCGCGAGGCCAACGCCCGGATCGCCAGGGTGATCGAGGGCATGCTGACCGGCGACGAGCAGATGCCGCGGGCCGGGGCCGTGGGCGAAGCCGGTCCGGTGGGGCTGCTCGAACTCTTGGGCCTCGACGCCTCCCGCGTGGTCAGGCTACCCGTGGCCTTCGACGTGCCGCCGGGGGGCCTGCTCGCCGCTGGCGACGTCACCGACGCCGCGACGCTCTGGAGCAACCCGGTGAACGCGCTGGTCGTGAATGGCGCCGTGATCTGCGGGTCGGCCAGCATGCCGGCCGCGGTGCAGCAGGTGTGCCGCGAGCGGTTGCTCGCCGCCGGGGCCGCGCGGGTGGAGTTCATCGACGACGGCGTCTACCAGAAGAATCACGGCAACGTGCACTGCGCCACCAACGCCCGGCGCACCGAGGCGCGTTCGTCGCGTTGAGGCCCCACCGGGTGAGCCGTCCGGAAGCGTCACCGCGTAAGCGGTACGATCGCGCTCACCATCCGCATCGATCTCGGCCGCCGGTCCCCATCGCTGACGCGATTGGGCTTCCTGATAATGCCAGGAAGCGTAACCGCGTAAGCGGTACGATCGCGGTCACAATCCGCGTCGATCTTGGCCGTCGGTCCCCATCGCTGACGCGATTGGGCTTCCTGATAATGTCAGGAAGCGTCACCGCGTAAGCGGTACGATCGCGGTCACAACCCGCGTCGATCTTGGCCGTCGGTCCCCATCGCTGACGCGATTGGGCTTCCCGACGCACGCGGTCAGTTGAACGCGACCGCCGGGCCGGAGAGTTCGAGAACGATCTCCTGCGGCTCCTTCGCCGCGGTGTCGTTGACCTCGGCAGTCAGACCGCTGCTGCCGAAGCGGGTGTACTTCAGCGGGATCAGCAACTTGCCGAGCGAATCACCGCCGCCGGCCTTCCCGGGCCGATGCCCCTCGTAGCAGGACACGCTCACGGAGTGCTTGCCGGGCACCGCCCCGTCGTTGGGGCCATACGAGGAGAGCGTGAACGTGCCGTCGGCGGCGAGGTCGCCCACGGCCGGCTGGCCCTGGTCGGGCTGAAACATCACCGCGCCGTACGGAAGCGGCTGGCCGTTGTAGAGCACCTTGCCCCTCACGGGCACGACCCGCGGATTCCGCTTGCAGCCGCCGGTCGCCCCCAGCACGGCCACGGCCAGCATCACCATTGCAAGAGGCAGCGACCGCCGGGTCCACGACGCGTGCCCGACGGCCCGTTCAGACGCCCCCGACCTCCTACAGGTCATTGACCGCCTCGCCGCCGTTGACCGTCGCGAACTTCTGGTAGACGAGAAGTTCGACGCTGTCGTTCACTGGCCGCACGCTGCCGTCAATCATCACGAACAGCGTGGTGTCGGGGTGATAGCTGCCCATCGGGAGTCTGTTGAGGCCGCCGGCGTTGCTCCGCGTCTGCTTCGAGTTCGGCGTGAGTTCGAACTCCTTCACATGGTAGATCTCCGGCACCGCGCTCGCGTAGTTCCCCGCGAGGTACCAGGGTCGCATGTTGCCGGGAGGTGCCTGCCACTCGCTGCGTTGGATGTAGTAGTCGCGGTGGCAATACTCCCCGATCATGAAGGTCTTCGACGTGCCGTCGCTCACCTGCTTGATCGGCCGGCCGACGCCCATCACGGTCGTCCCGCTGCCGCAGGTCTGGCCCGTGGCGGCGATCGTGCCCTGGCCGGCGAGATTGAACGCCCCGTTGTCGGGGTACGTGCTCCCGATCAGGCACGGAGGGGTGGAGCCGTTCGCCGGCTGAGCGCCCCCGCACCCGCCGTACGTGATCATCGCACCGTTCTCGTAATCCGCGGCTCCGACGGACGTCGAGTTGACTTTGGGATGCGGGTACGACGGGCAGATGTACGGGGTCACGACCTGGTTGCGGGCTGGATCGGACAAGACCGTAGACCCAGTGAGATTGCCGAACTGAATCTGCTCGTAGGCGGCTTTCTCCTCGAAGTAAGGCAGGATGAGCGTGAACAAACCCTCCTTACGCCACGGCCCGTTGGCGTTCCCGGTTGTGCCCGTCCGGGCGATGCTCGGCGGAAGCTTCCGCTTGGCCGACTCGTACGTCAGGCAGCCGATGCCGATCTGCTTGAGGTTGTTGCTACAGGAGGCCCGACGAGCCGCCTCGCGGGCGGTCTGGACGGCCGGCAACAGGAGGCCGATCAGCGTGGCGATGATCGCGATCACGACCAGCAGTTCGACGAGCGTGAAGGCTGGGCGGCGGGCAGGCAAAGCACTGCGAAAACCGGAAGAAACGCCCATGACACCTGCTCCAGGTTGGCCGGCCGTCGGAACCCCGTGTCCCGCTCTTCGTTCATCCTAAAACGCAGCGGCGGATCGGGCAATAGTTTATTCCCGATCCGCCGCCGGTTTTTTCGAGGACGTGACTTCCCTGATCAGGCCTTGATCTGCCGCTTCCGCGAGGCGATCAGTCCGATCACGACGGAGGCCCCGCCGAGCATTGCGTAGGTGGAGGGCTCGGGGACGGCCTGGAAGACCATCGCCTGGATGCCCTGGTTGGTGCTCATGGCGTAGAGCACCTGCGACGTCGGGCTGAGCACCTCGCCCCACTGCAGGCCGCCGGTGGCGTTGCCGTTGCTGCTCAAGGTGCCCGCGACCGTCGATCCCGTCGCGAGGAGTGTGGCTGCGGCGGGGTTCGTGATGTCGTAGACCGAGATGACCGAGCTATTCGTGTTGACCACGGCCATCAGAGCCTGACCGTTGAGCACGGTGTAGTCGAGCGGTCGGTCGGCGGCACCCAGAGCGATCGAGCCGGTGACGATCGCACCGGTGTTGCTGAGCGTGGTGGCGGCGACGAAGTCGGTGATCTTGGCACTGGCGCCCTGGTTGCCAATCACGGTGTCCGCATCGACGAACGCGAGACCGAGGCGATAGTCGTTGGACGCCGTCTGCGTGTTGGGGATCGCCCGGTAGATCGTGTTGGCGTTCGAGCTGTCAAGCTTGCCGATCATGAAGTCGCCGTTGTTCGCCAGGCCACCGGACGTGCCGGTCGTGCTGCCGGCCGCGGCGAACTTCAGGCTCGTGCCCGAGCCGTAGACCGCGAAGGAGTCACCGAACCGCCAGCCGCCAGTCGTGGTCGCGGGGAGCACGGTCGAGAACGGGATCGTGGGGGCACCCGTATCGCTTTCGCCCGTCCAGCCATACACCTTGAACGGACTGAGGGCGGCCGAACCGCTCTGCAGATTCGGCACGTAGATCGCACCGTCGTCCGATACGCCGGCTCCCACCATGGCCAGCGTGCCGCCGGAGACGCCGGACGTGTCGAGCGTCTTCACGACTGAGCCGGTGGTGCCGTTGATGATCGCGACGAAGTTGCCGCCGTTGCGAGATGGCAAAACGAGGTTCTTGGTGACGGGGTTCCAGCCAAAGCCGCGTTCGTTGTTGCCGGTGGTGACGTACGGATTCGCACCCGGGGCGACCCAGCCATTCGACCCAAACGTGGTGAGCGGGGAGAGGGAGGCCTGGCCGAAGGCCGTGCCGCACCAGAGGTTGCCGGCGAGGAGGCCCAGGGCGGCAATCGCCACAAGCATCAGGTCAGGGCGAAACGAGCGGCGGGTGTGGCGAGTGCTGGTGGTCATGGCGTTGGTTCCGTCGTGATGAGCGAGAAAACTGGCGGGCTCGTCCTGAAAGCCCGTTGGAATACGCTCATGCAACTGGCGTGCCGGGAATCACCATTTTAGTGAGACCGTCGTAAGTCCTTTTCTGTCAATGCTTTGTGGATAGCAATGCTCCGTGTGGGGGGGCTCATGGCAATCGCCATTTTGGGGAAATGGATTCGCAGTTGTGGTGAATTATTCCAAGATATTGCGAAAGTATTTCGCAGTTGTGGTGAAATCTCGGAGGGCATTTCAGGACTGCGGAATAAAAGTATTCTGAGGCTTGCGGTGCCCTGCCGGGCCGGACCCTCGGGCACCGTTTGTGAGGCCCCCTTCCCCGCCGCCAACGATCGAGTCCACCCCATGATTTTCAGGTCTTTGTGTCGGCCACGGCTGCAGGCGATCGGCTGGTGCCTGACCTGCGCGATCCTCATCGCCGGCGGGGTGGGCAGGGCCCATGAGTCCCGCTCCCCCGAGGTGTTTGACGAGTTCGACGTCGTCGTGGCAGGCGGCAGCACCGCGGCGTTCGCAGCGGCCCTCGCCGCGGCAGAGGGCGGCGCGCGGACGGCCCTGATCGAGCCCACCGACTGGGTCGGCGGCCAGCTCACGTCGAGCGGCGTGCCGGCCGTGGACGAGGCCTGGCACTCGATCAAGCCGGCTTCCGGCGGGGACGCTTATAGCGTGGCCGCCGTGGCCCGCACGCCGGCCAACATCACGCCGTCGTTTCTCGCCCTGATGAAGGGCTTGAATGATCCCGCCGACTGCTGGGTGAGCCGTTTTTGTTTTTGCCCCGACCTGTTCGTGACGCGACAGCTCGAGCCGCTGCGGGCGGCGGCGGGCCCGCGGCTTGCGGTGTTTCTCGACACGGTCGTGAAGCGGGTCGAGCTCTCGGCCGACGGGAGCCGCGTGGCGTCGCTCACGTGCGTGGCCCGGAGGCCGCGGCCGACGGTGCCTGACCGCGGCTACGATCGGCTGCCATCCGAGGACCTGGCCGACTGGTACTCCCCGGCCGACTCGGAGCGCTTCACCAAGCAAACGCTCCGGTTTGCCGTCAATCCCCGGGCGGGCAAGACGACGGTGTTCATCGACGCGACGGAGTGGGGCGAGGTGCTGGCACTCTCGGGCCGAGAGTATCTCCAGGGGGTGGAGGAAGCCGACGGTGGGCTCGAAGGCCGCGACACCTGCGGCCAGGCGACTGTGTATTGCTTTGCCCAGCAGCTCCATCCCGAGCCGGTGAACGAGGCCGAGCGGCCCTTCGAGGCCACGCAGCTGGGCTACGGCGCCTACCGCGACAAGCCCGATGCGTGGACGAAGATTTGGACGTACCGACGCATCCGCGGCCGTACGGCGAAGCCGACCGCCGGCGACATCTGCCTGCAGAACTGGGGCTATTCGGTGAAGGATCAGGAGGGGGGCAACGACTACCCGTTTGCCTATCTCTTCGTCCCGCGTGCCGCGGCGGCGGCGGAGCGGGACGATTGGCGCGGGGGCATCAACCTCACCGCCCTCCGTGGGGCCGAGGACCGCGCCTTCGGCTGGCACGCGTGGTTTCGGACGCATGCCGGCGACGGCGGCGTCGATCCCGCCTCGATCAGTCTCTGCCCGGCGGTGCTCGGCACCGGTCACGGCCTCGCCAAGCTGCCGTACATCCGCGACACCCGGCGGTCGATCGGGCTCGACGGTTTCGTGCTGCGGTTCGCCGATCTCACCGGGCCGGCGGCGCAGCGCACAGGCAACGTGTTTCCCGACCGGATCGCGCTGGGGGCCTATCCGGCCGACATCCATCCGATCGCCGGGTGCGACATGCCTGCCTACTGCCAGGCTGCGCACGACACCCTGCCCTTCTGCATTCCCTTCCGAGCGCTGACGCACCGCGACTTCGGAAACCTGCTCGTGGCGGGCAAGACGATGGCCCAGTCGTTCCTCGCCAACGCGGCCACGCGGTTGCACCCGATCGAATGGTCCACCGGTACGGCGGGGGGCGTGGCGGCCGCCCACATGGCCCGGACCGGGCGGACGTCGCGGGAGGCCCTGGCCGCGATCGGGGAACTCCAGGCGGAAATCCGCCTGAAGACCCCGATCGACTGGACGCTGCCCGAGCCGCGGTGACGTCGGCCGGGCGGGCCGCTCACGCGGGCTCAGGAAGCCCAATCGCGTGAGCGATGGGGGCCGCGCGATCAAAACGTTGCTGCGCTGCGTACCGGGAGGCTAGAGTGCGGTCATAGGTTATTCCCCGCAGGCCTTCCCGTGCGTCGCGGCGTCGTCACTCCCGGCCTCCTCGCGATCCTGTCTCTGCTGGCGGGCCTCGGGCCGGCGTCCACGCGGGCTGCGGCTCCCGAGATCCGCGGCACGTGGATCACCACGACCAGTTCGGACGACTGGTCGACGGCGAACCTGCAGACGACGATGAACTCGCTCAAGCAGGTGGGCCTCAACACCGTCTACGTGGAGGCCTGGAAGAACGGCTACACCAACTACACCTCACCCACGCTCGCCGCCTTCACCGGCACCCCGTCGCTGAATCCGACCGTCACGGGCCGGGAGCTCCTCAACGAAACGAGAGCGGCCGCGGCGAACGCGGGGCTGATCCATGGAGCCTGGTTCGAATACGGCGCGATGGCGCAGTACCTCGGCAACACGGGGACGGCCACGAGCGGCTTCAACTCGCTGGCCAGAAAGTGTCGTGACGCCACCTGGACCGTCGGCACCACCACCGGCACCGGCTGGCTGCTCAAGGATTCGTCCGGCAACTACACGACGTCGGGCAACGGGTTTGTCTGGATGAACCCGCTGGTGCCCGAGGTGCGAAACCTGATCAAGGGGATCGTCGTCGACGCCATCAGCCAGTTCGATCTCCAGGTCGTCCAGTTCGACGATCACCTCGCCTGGCCGCAGGCCTTCGGCTGGGACGACTACACGAAGGCGGTCTACAAACAGGAAACGAACCGCAATCTGCCGTCGAGTTCCACCGACGCGAACTTTCTCGCCTGGCGTCAGGGCAAGACGCAGGCGCTGTTCGCCGAGATCGCGGATGCCGCGAAGGCCGCCAAGCCGTCGGTGATCGTCTCGCTCGCTCCGTCGGTGATTGCCACGAGCTCGTCGAGTTACTGCGCCAACTGGTCAACGTGGTTCGGCAAGACCGACGAGGTCTTGCCGCAGGTCTATCGTTCCACCTACTCGGCGTTTTCGACCGACTGGCCCGGCCAGATCACCGCCTCGGGAACGAACCGTCCCGAGCTTGGCGCCGGCCTACGGCTGCTGGGCACCGGCTCCGCCACCACCTGGACCGAACTCCAGCAGCAGATCACCCGCACGCGGACCGACGGGGCGCTCGGTCACTCGATCTGGTACAGCGAGGGTGTCTCCAACTCGGGCACCAGCAACGCCGACAACTACAACTCCCAGCTCACCGCCTACTACGACGTGGCCACGAACGGCCCCGCCCCGAACCCCTGGTTCACGAGCGTCCATTGGTCGGGGACGGCCGGCACGGGGGCGAGCGGCACGTGGAGCACGCTGGCGGCGACCTGGAAGGACCGCTCCACGATCTGGGTGCAGGATGCCCTCGGCATCTTCGACGGCGCGGGGGGCACGGTGACGGTGTCGGGCACGGTGGGCGTGGCGGGTGGCCTCGACTTCCGATCCGCTGGGTATGCGGTCACCGGCGGCACCATGGCACTCCGCGGTGTGAATCGGGCCGCCAATGCGATCACGGTGGCCTCCGGGATCACGGCCACGATCGCCAGCACGGTCACCGGATCGACCGGGCTCACCAAATCCGGCAGCGGCACGCTCGCGCTGGCCGGGACGGGCACCGCCCTCTCCGGCGGCGTGGCGATCAACGCCGGCATGCTCACGATCGGCGCTGGCGGGACGACCGGCTCGCTGGCGACGACCAACGCGATCACGGTGGCGTCGGGCGGCACGCTGGGCTTCAATCGCACCGATGGCTATGGCGGGTTCGCAAGTTCGATCAGCGGCTCGGGTGCGGTGCGGATCCTGTCGGGCTCGCTGGCCCTCTCGGGGTCTCATTCCTTCACCGGTGCCACCGTGGTCTCGGCCGGCACGCTCTCCGCTGGCGCTGCGGCGTTGCAGAGCACCTCGTCGATCGCGATCGATGGCGGCCAGTTCACGGCTGTGGGCTACAACCCGTTGGCCCCGCTCGCGGTGGCGGCGAGCGGGGCGGCCACGATCAGCGGCACGGGGCTGTCGCTGGCGGCGGTGACGAACAGCGGTTCTGGAAGCGGTGGGGTGAGTTTCACCGCCGCCACCGGCACGATCACGCTCGCCGCCCTGTCGGGCGCCGGAACGACGCGGTTCGGCAGTCACGCGGTGATCGCCGGCGGCGTGTCGGCTGGCAGCGTCACGGCCGTCGGCAGCCTCACCGCCGGCATCGCCGGTGGCTCCGTGACGGCTGGGAGCCTGACGAGCGGAACGGTGTCGGCCGGAACTGTGAGCGTGAGCGGGACGGCCGCGATCTCGCGCTTCGCCGGCGGCTCCGCGGCCCTCGGCGGGCCAGCCACGATCGGCACGATGGTGTCGGGGTCGGTCACGCTCTCGGGGTCGGCGGCCACGATCACCACGCTCGCCGGAGGCCGCGTGACGCTCGCCGGGGCCGCCCTCACGGTGAGCGGCGGCACGTTCGTCGGCACGCTCTCGGGCTCCAGCGGCAGCCTCCGGAAGTCGGGCCCGGGTGTGCTCGCCCTCACCGGCTCGAGTTCGCTCTCGGCGCCGACCTCGGTGCTCGGCGGCGTGCTCCGGCTCGACGACGCGACGGCTCTTGCCTCGAGCACCATCACCACATTTGCAGGCGGGACGCTCGCGATCGGCCCCCGGCTGACGGCCACGGTGGGCGGACTGGCGGCCGCGACGGCGGGGGGTGGTGGGGCCGCTACCGGATCCGGGGTTCTGCCCGGCGGCCTGACCGACGTGGGGAACGGCTCGATCACGGTCGCGTCGGGACTGTCGGCGTCCGACACCGTGGCGGCCATCGTCGGCGGGCTGGGCGATGGCACCTGGAACGGCACGAGCGGGATCACGTCGTCCGTTGCCGCGGCAGCTCCCGGGGGAAGCCGAGGCGTGGGTTGGCTCGACAACGGCGACGGGTCGATCACCTTCGCCTACGCGGCTGCCGGCGACTCGAACCTCGACTGGTTCGTGGACATCCTCGACGCCGCCAACTTCCTCGCCGCCGGGGCCTTCGATGCCGGCGTTGGCTCGTCATGGAACGACGGCGACTTCACCTACGACGGCATGGTCGACATCCTCGACGCGGCGGGTTTTCTCTCCACGGCCCTGTTCGACGCCGGGGGCTACAACGATCCGTCGCCAGCGGCCGTCGCAGCCGTGCCGGAACCGTCAGCGGGGATGATGGTGGGCGCCGCGGGCCTGACCGCGTGGATCGTCGCCAAGCGACGTCGATGAGGAAGCCCAATCGCGTGAGCGATGGGGATGGCGGCGGAGAGCGGCGCTGAGTTTGGCCGCGATCGTACCGCTGACGCGGTTACGCTTCCTGCGGAGGGGCGATCGGAGTGCTGACGCGGTTACGCTTCCTGCGAAGGGGCGATTGGAGCGCTTACGCGGTGACGCTTCCTGAGCGGCTCAGGAAGCCCAATCGCGTGAGCGATGGGGATCGGCGGAGCCTGCGAAGCGGCTGGAATCCTGGCACTCACGAACGTATTTCACCACCGCGTCGAGGTCGGTCTCCGCTCGTATCAATCGCATGCTTCCGCACCTCGTCCATCGCCTCCGATGCTGCGGGCGTTCACGATCGTCAAACTGTCGCTCGTCGAGCGCACGACTCGCCCATGCCTTGAGCTGCTGCATGACCTGAGCCGGCGCGAGATTCGGGACCGTCACGACGACGTGGACGTGCTGCGTGCGGCAGTTGACGGCATGCAGATACCAGCCCCGAAGACGGCAGACAGCTGCGATGGAGACTTCGACGGAGCGGCGTTCAGGATTCGACAGCGTGATGCCCGACGCCTGCAAACGCCGGGCGACCGATCCCCGGAGGCGGTCCTCGGGAGCCCGTTGGCGGCCACGGGAATCGGTCCAGCCGCGTGGGTCGCCAGGAAGCCACGATCCGTAGGTTGTCCACGTGAGGAAGAACGCGATCGGATCGGGGCGGACGATCGATCCGGGGTCGGGTCGCATGCCACGAGTGTACGGGCGTATACTCTCGCGTGTCAAGCGGAGATCGGCGCGGGTGTTGGCCGCGATCGGAGCGCTTACGCGGTTACGCTTCCTGGGGCCGCGATCGGAGCGCTTACGAGGTTACGCTTCCTGCGGGACGCGATCGTACCGCTTACGCGGTTACGCTTCCTGAGGTCGCGATCGGAGCGATTGCGCGGGTTACGCTTCCTGAGATCGCCGGCGGTAGCCGGCGATGAGGAGGCCGGCAGCCGCAGCGACCCAGGCCAGGCCCGACGGCTCCGGGACTGCGGCCACGCTGCCGGCGGCACCCGCCGCGGCGTTGTAGGGCCCCGCATCGAACAGCCCGTTGGAGAGGAAGCTCGCGGCGTCGAGGATGTCCACTACGCCGTCGTAGGTGAAGTCACCCTCGTTCCAGGAGGCCGGACTGCCGGTGTCGAACTTACCGCCGGCGAGGAAGTTGGCAGCGTCGATGATGTCCACCTGCCAGTCGAGGTTCGTGTCGCCGGCCGCGGCGAAGGCGAAGGTCACCGATCCGTCGCCGTTGTCGAGCCAGCCCACCGTCCGGTCGCCGCCGCTGGTGGCAGCCACGCTCGAGGTGATGCCGCTCGCCCCGTTCCAGCTGCCATCACCCAAGCCGGTGACGATCGCGGCGACCATGTTCGGGGCCGAGAGGCCGGCCGCCACGGTCACCATCCCGTTGCCCACGTCCGTGAGGCCGCCGGCGTTCGCCGCCAGACCGCCGACCGTGGTCTGCAGGCCGGGCGCGAGGGTGACGGTTCCGCCCGCGACCGGCACGAGCCGGCTCGAGGCGAGAGCCCCGCCGTTGGCGAGCTGCAGGCGACCGCCCTGCACGGTGGTCGAGCCCGTGAGCGTATTGGCCTGGTTGACCACCAGCGTGCCGGCGCCGGTCTTGAACACTGGGATCGAGCCGGAGAGCGTCGGGTACCCGGCCTGGGTCTGGGTCTGCGTGCCGCTGGCCACGTTGATGGTGATCACCGTGGGGCCACCCGCGGTGAACACGAGGTTCAGGCTGTTGCCACTCTGGGCGAGGCTGAACGTGCCATTGCCGAACGCGTTGGCGAAGCCCGTCGTGCCGTTCGTGCCGGAGGTGTTGATCAGGAACTTGTTGGCCGCGAAGCCCGAGATGCCCCCCGCGGCGCTGGCGATCGTCCAGCTGTAGTTCTTCGTGGCGTCGAAGTTGGTGGCGCTGCCGCTCACGTCGGGATTCGTGGCGGAGAGGCTCCAGAGGTTGATCTTGAACGGCGACGTGGCGGTGGAGGCGATCGACAGACCGCCACCCACGGAGAGCAGGTCCCATGCGGAACCGGCCGCGCCGGAGCCGCTCGTGATCTGCCAGTTGTAGTTGCCTCCCGAACCGAGCGTCACACCCTGCGTGACGGTCAGCGTGCCGAGGTTCGAGCCCGGCGAGAGGGTCGCTCCGGATGACATGGTGACGGAGCCGCTCACCACGCCCGCGCCGGCGAGCGACTGCCCGCCAGGGACGACGTAGCCGCCGGCCAACTGGGTGACGTCGAACGTGCCCGACGCGAGGACCGAGATCCCGGGAGCGGTGCGGATCGACCCCGTGGGGGCGACGGCGAGCGTGCCGTTGTTGATGAACAGGTTGCCGCCGGTGACCGTGCCGCCGATCACGAGCGTGCCGGCACCCGACTTCGCGAAGCCGCTGGTGGCCGAGATCGACGAGGTGATCGTCGCGGTGATGGCCGGATCCACGTAGAGGTTGTTCGTGGACGAGGTCGTGCCGGTGAGGGCGATCGGATCGCCGCCGATCGTGTAGCCATTGCCGACGAACGACATGCCGCGGCCCACGCTCACGCCGCCCGGGGCGACCGTGACGGTGCTCGTGGGGAAGGTGGTGCCGCCGAAGTAGGCCTGGGCGCCCGCGTTCCAGGCCTCCGGACCATAGGCCCCGTTCCAGACCGTGGCGGTCGAGTTGTCCCAGGTGCCATCGCCGCCGAGGAGGTAGCCGTCGGTGGGCGCCCAGCGGAGCTGCGCGGAGGGGTCCGGCGCGGCCAGCTTGAAGATCGAAACGCGGTACTCCTGCGGCTGCGCCACGGCCAGCGTCTGCGTGGCCGGGTCGAACGCGAAGTCGTACCAGCCACTCTTGGTGACGGTCGAATAACCGGAGGCCGTGCCCGTGAGGAAGTTCCAGTTCACCGACTTCGCCCCGCCATTCGAGTCGATGAGGGTCACCGATTGGACGAACGTCTGCGGATAGCTCGGGTCTGACCGCTCGTTGAACACCACGAGGTTGCCGCTGGTCGAGGTGGCCATGAAGGCCAGGTTTTGCCCGAGGACGCTCGAGCCGGTGTAGGTGTTCCAGAGCACGGTAGGGGTGGCGGTTGAGTTGCTGCCCGTGCGGACGGCCTTGGTCACCCAGTTGCCCGTGCGGCCGTAAATGTCGCCGGTGTTCGGGTCGAACGAGAGCGATCGCGGGTACTGCGGCATGTCGGGCGACGGAAGCCGCCACTGCATCCCCTGGGCCGTGGTGCCGGTGGCGGTGCCGGTGTAGATGTAGGCCCCGTTGGCCGGATTGCTCAGAATCCGGCTCGTGCTCCCCGAGCCGAAGGTGCCCCAGGCGACGCCTGCGCCCCCCTGGCTCGATCCCGAAACCACGAAACCCGGGTCCATGGCCACGTGCACGCTGCCACGCGTGCTGCCCGGGGTCCTCCAGATCTGGGTCGCCGTGCCGGTCGAAATGTCGTAGCCGGCAACGCCCGGAATGTTCGCGGCGGATTGGTAACCCTGGAGATCGCTCGACGCGAACAACCGGTTTCCGCTGATCGTCAGTCCTGTATAGCCCAACTGATTCACGCCCGGATAGGACCCGAAGCGGTTGCCGTACTGAACGTTCGCGGACGTGACGATCCCGGTCGTGGCGGTGTTTTGAATCTCGATGATGCCCTGGCTGTCGAAGCCCGCCTCCGCGGAATTGACAAAACCCGCGACGAAGAGCCGCGAGCCGTTCCAGGCAACGCTGTTGACGCTGTTGCCGATGTAGCGAGCGTTGGTCGAGCCATCCGAGGTCGTCGCGGACACGATCGCGTCGAGGTTGAACCGTTTGATTTCCGTCAGGGTGACCTGGGCGTGGGCCACGGTCAGCGGCGCGAGGGCCACTGCGGCCAGGACCGCCGCGGCACTCCGGCGAAGGAAGGCTCCGGATGCATGAAACCCTCGGAAACCCATGGCATGAACCCCTGCGGAAACGTGGATGAAGAACCGCGAATCGAACTCTTGATCGTCGTATTCCAGCCGATTTTGTCAGCGCTGTCAATAAATTATTTCCGAAAGGTCGCTGGCCCCGGTCGGGATCAGGCCGCCGCGCCTGTGGCAGCGACCGGCGGCAGCCGTCATGGATAGAGCAGATGGGGCTGCCGACTGCGGCCGAACTCTTTGAGGCCGTCGCGCGACTGCTCGAGGACCGCGTCGGCGCCCGCGCTCGCGCGGATTGCCTCGAGCGTGGCGTTGTGGAGAAGGAGCACGTCGAGTTTGTCGATCTCCCATTCCTCGGCATACAGCCGCCGAAGGGCGACGGCGATCTCCAGCCCCACGCGGACGGGATCGAGCGCGGCCCGGTCGGTGACCGCGATGTTCACGCCACCGCACAGTTCGCCCTTGAACTTGCTCGCCGTCGGCGTGAACCGAACTGGCACGAACCCCACGCCGGGAATCCGCCGGGCGGCGAGGGCGTTGGCCAGGGCTCGGCCGTCGAGCCATGGGGCCCCGATCACCTCGAAGGGCGTGTCGGTGCCGCGGCCCACCGAGAGGTTCGTGAACTCGAGCAGGCCGATGCCCGGATAGAGAAACGCCTCGGTGAGGCTCCGCATGTTGGGCGACGGGTTGACCCACTCGAGCCCCGTGGCATCGAAGGCGTCGGTCCGCCGCCAGCCCTCGCAGGCGACCACGGTCAGGTCGAGGTCGAGCTTCAGGTCGGCCGCGAACATCTTCGCCAGTTCGCCCACCGTCATCCCGTGCCGCAGCGGGATCGGATGGCAGCCGACGAACGTGCCGCGGCCGTCGTCCACGCGCGGGCCGGCGATCGACACGCCGTCGATCGGGTTCGGCCGGTCGAGCACGACGAACGCCTTGCGGTGTTCCGCGGCCGCCTTCATCGCCTCCAGCATCGTGGAGACATACGTGTAAAACCGGCAGCCGATGTCCTGGATGTCGAACACGACCGTGTCGACGTCGGCGAGCATCTCCGGCGTGGGCCGCTTCGTCTTCCCGTAGAGGCTTTTCACCGGCACGCCGGTCTCTTCATCCGTGCCGTCGGGCACCTGGGCCTGATCGAAGGTGCCGCTCGCCCCGTGCTCGGGCCCAAAGATCGCCACGAGTTGCACGCCCTCGGCCTTGGCCAGCAGCGCGGCGGTGCGCCGCCGCTGGCGGTCGAGCCCGGTGTGGTTGGTGATCAGGGCCACCCGCTTGCCCGCGAGCTGCCGGAAGTTGTCGCGGACGAGCACGTCGATGCCCGTGAGCACGGGCCGGTCGCTGGCGGCTTGCGGCACACCTCGGGGCGTGACGATCGCCCCGGCCGCCACCGACGCGATCCGGGCGATCAGCGGATTGACGAGCCCCTTGCCGTCGGGATGCACGCGGTTGGCGAGGAAGATCACGTAGAGGTCGAGGGCCGGGTCGATCCACAGGCCGGTGCCGGTGAACCCGCCGTGGCCGAAGGCCGCGTCGGTGAGCAGGTCGCCGCGGTTGCTCGAGAGCGGGCTACGCTTGTCCCAGCCGAGGCCGCGGACGCCGCCGCCGGGGATCGGCGATCCGCGGGTCATCACGGCGATCGTTTCCGGCGCGAGCACGCGGACACCGTCGAGCTCGCCGCCGCGAAGCAGCATCGTGGCGTAGCGGGCCAGGTCGGTCGCCGGGCCGAACAGGCCGGCGTGGCCGGCCACGCCGCCGAGCTTCCAAGCCCGGGGGTCGTGCACCTCACCCCTCATCCAATGACCCTCCCGCTCTTCCGTGGGCGCCGCCCGCGCCCGCAGCGGCTCCGGCGGCAGATAGCCGGTCTCCGTCATGCCGAGGGGCGCGAAGGTGGTGCGGGCGGAGAAGGCGGCGACCGATTCGCCGGAAATCCGTTCCACGAGCTGGCCCAGCACGATGAAGTTGACGTCGGAGTAGATGAACTTCGTCGCCGCGGGATGCAGCGGGGTGAGCTTCCAGATCCGCTCGAGGGCCTGGGCGGGGCCGTGGGCGTAGTCGTCGATCGGGTTGTCGGCGATCAGCCCGCTCTGATGGGTGAGCAGGTCGTGGACCGTCAGCTTCTCCTTCCCATTGGCGGCGAACTCCGGGATGTGGGTGGCGATCGGGTCGGAGAGCCGCAGCCGGCCCTCCTCGACGAGCCGCATGATCGCGGTGGCCGTGGCCACGGGCTTCGTGAGGGACGCGAGGTCGAAAATGGTGTCGGCCGTCATCGGCTCGACCGCGGGTCGCACCGCTCGGCGGCCATACGCCTCGAGCATCACGATGCCGTCGCGGCGGCCGATGCAGATCACGCACCCAGGCATCTTCTCGGCGGCGAGCGCCTCGTCGACGAGGCCGTCGATGGTCGCCAGTCGGGCGGCATCGAAGCCCGCGGCGGAGGGCTCGAGCCGGGGAAGGTCGGCCGCTGTGGCCGCAGTCACGAGGCACAACGCGGCCAGGCAGGCCGCCCGCAGGATCATCGGCAGAGCTCCGCACGGGGGATGACGAGCGACGCGGCGAGGCCTCCCGCGAACGTGACCGACGAGCCGATCAGGGCGTACCACGGCCAGGCCACCTTGATGCCCTGGCCGGGCAGCACGAACTGGACGGTGAGCAGCGCGAGAAGCCCGGTGGCGGCGCCGACGAGCGCGGCCCCCTGCCCCACCCTCCGCGTGGCCACGCCGAGGAGGAACACACCGAGGAGCAGCCCGGCGGAATAGCCGGCGATCGTCAGGGCGCGGCTCACCACCGTGGAATCGACAGCCCCGGCGGCGATCCCCACCGCCACCTGCACGAAGCCGAAGCCGACCGTGAGCCAGCGGGTGGTCGTGAGCGCGGCCGCGGCCGACAGCGGCTCGCGGCGGCCGATGGCGGCCCTGAGCGGCAGCCACACGTCGTGGATCATCGACGAGGCCGAGGCGTTGAGGGAACTGGCGATCGTCGACATGGCGGCCGCGAGGATGGCCGCCAACAGCAGGCCGATGAGCCCCGTGTTGGCGGGAAAGTGCCTGACGATGAACCCGGCGAACACCTCGTCGGGCCGACCCGGCGGGGGCTCGCCGCCGAGCCCGTGAAAGGCGGCGAGCAGCACGCCGATCCCGAGGAAGAGGGCGAACTGAAGGAACACGACCACGCCGCTCACGAGCAGGGCCCGGGCCGCCTCCCGCTCGCTGCGGGCGCTGAGGTAGCGCTGCACCATCATGTGGTCGGTGCCGTGGGTGCCGAGGCTGAGCGCCCCGCCGCCGACGAGCCCGGCCCAGAACGTGGAGGGATTGGCGAGGTCGAGGGAAAAGTCGAGCACGCGGAGCTTGTCGTGGGCGGTCGCGAAGTCCCAGGCCGCCGGCCACCCGCCCGGGATGCGGGCCAGGATCACGAACACCGCCACGATTCCCCCGAGGACGTAGATCACCAGCTGCAGGCAGTCGTTCCAGGCCACGCTCCGCAGGCCACCGAAGACCGTATAGAGGATCGTGACGGCCCCCATCGCCCCCACGCTCCAGGCCAGGGGCAGGCCGGTGAGCTTCTGGAACACGAGCGCCGCGAGAAACAGCCGCAGGCCGTCGCCGAGGTTGCGGGCCACGAGAAACAGGAGTGCCGCGGCACGCTGCATGATCGGTCCGAACCGGTCGCGGAGCACCTCGTGGGCCGTGTTGAGCTCGCCGCGGAAATAGAGCGGCAGGAGAAAGCGGACGATCGCCATCCGGCCGAGCATGAAGCCGAGCGGCAGCTGCAGGAACCGCATCCCGGCGGGCCCGAAGCTCTCACCCGGCACGCTGAGCACGGTGGCGGCGCTCGTCTCCGTGGCCACGATCGAGCCGAGGATCACCCACCAGGGCAGATCGCGGTCGCCGAGCAGGTAGGCGTCGAGCGAGCGGATGCGGCCGGCGACCAGGAGGCCGACCACGACGGCCGAGCCGAAGTAGGCGACGAGCACCGCGACGTCGATCGGGCCGAGGGGAATCGTCATGACGACGGAGTGTAGCGGCCGCCGCGCGGGTCCGGCCACCGGGTCGGATGGCGGAATCGCAATCCGGGGGCATCCCGGCTAAGGTGGGATGACCATGACGACATCGCTCGGACGCCTGACCACCGAAGCCGTCAATCCTGCCTCGGCGCGGATCGACGAACTCGACGCCGCTGGGATCGTGGCGGTGATGAACGCCGCAGATGCCGACGTCGCCGCGGCCGTCGCCCGCGAATCGGACGCGATCGCCCGGTCGATCGAGGTGATCGCCGACCGGTTCCGGGCCGGGGGTCGGCTCGTCTACCTCGGCGCGGGCACCTCCGGGCGACTCGGCGTGCTCGATGCCTCCGAGTGCCCGCCCACGTTCGGCACGCCCCCGGAGATGGTGGTGGGCCTGATCGCCGGGGGCCCCCAGGCGCTGACGCGGGCCGTCGAGGGGGCGGAAGACAGCCGGGACCTCGCCGCGAGCGACCTCGCCGCCATCGGCCTGTCGGCCCGCGACGTGCTGGTCGGCATCGCCACCAGCGGCCGCACGCCCTACGTGCTCGGCGGGCTCGCCCACGCCCGCGCCGTGGGCGCCTTCGCGATCGGCTTCGCCTGCAACGACAAGTCGGAGCTCGAGGCGGTGGCCGAGCTGATGATCGTGCCCCGCGTGGGCCCCGAGATCATCACGGGATCCACGCGGCTCAAGGCGGGCACCGCCACGAAGATGGTGCTCAACATGCTCACCACCGGCGCGATGATCCGGATCGGCAAGACCTACGGCAACCTGATGGTCGACCTGCGGGCCACCAACTCCAAGCTGGTGGCCCGGACGCGCCGGATCGTGGCCATGCTCACCGGCGCGAGCGAGGCGGAGGCCGAGCGGCTCGTGGCGGCGGCCGACGGGGAGCTCAAGACGGCGGTGGTGGCGAAGCAGCGCGGCGTGTCGCCCGCCGAGGCCCGCGCGCTCCTCGCGGCGGCAGGCGGCCACCTGCGGAGGGCGCTCGGCGGAGACGGCCATGGCTGCCGCTGAAGGGGAGAACCGCGTGCGGCTCGTGCTCGGGATCGACGGCGGCGGGTCGAAGTGTGCCGTGGTGCTCGCCCGCCTCCCGGCGACCGCCGCCGGAGAGATCGACGTCGTGGGCCGCGGCCGCGGTGGCCCCGCCAACCCGCGCGTGTCGGGCCACGAGGTGGCGCGGGGCTCGATCACCACCGCGATCGCCCATGCCTTCGCCGATGCGGGTCGGCCGCCACGGCCCGTCGCTGCCGCCTGCCTCGGGCTCGCAGGCGTGGGGCTGTCCGAGGATCGCGACGCCGTCCTCGCCTGGGCGACGCAGGCCGGCCTCGCCGACCGGGTGGTCGTGGTGGCCGATGGCCTGCTGCCGTTCGCCGATGCCGTGGCCGAACCGTGGGGCGTGGTGCTCATCGCCGGCACGGGCTCGCTCGCCCTGGCACGGCCGCGCGGGGCGGGGCTCGCGGTGGAGACGCCCGCCGACCGCTGCGGCGGCTGGGGGCCGCTGCTCGGCGACGAAGGGAGCGGCCATGCGATCGGCCTGGCGGCGCTCAAGGCCGCGATGCGGGCAGCGGATGGCCGCGGCCCCGCGACGATCCTCGAGGCGGCACTCGTCCAGCGCTTCGCCGTGGCCCAGGCACGCGACCTCGTGGCGATCGTGCATGGCCCTGGCGTGGGCCGCCGCGAGATCGCCGACGCGGCCCGCGAGGTGTTGGCCGCGGCCGACGTGGGCGACCCGGTGGCGGCCGCGATCCTGACCTCCGCCGCCGCTGACCTGGCAGCCCACGTGCGAACGCTCGCAGAGCGGAATGCGTTCGCGGCGGGAGTCTATCCGCTCCGGCTCACAGGCGGCCTGCTCGTCGGCAGCGCCACGCTCCGCCGACTCGTGGTGGAGTCGCTGGCGTCCAGCGGCCACGAGCCGGGCACGGTGACGGTGGTGAGCGATTCCGCGACCGCCGCCGCTCGCTTCGCCGCCGCGGTCGCGGGGTTGTGAAACGGACCGCAGGTGGCGGATGTGGCCGCAGGTTCCTGAAAGTGGCCGCAGGTTTTCAACCTGCGGGATCCCCCACGGCTGCATGGGCAGGTTGAAAACCTGCCCCCACTCGTTGGCAGGCGTGAAGACCTGCTCCCACGGGGGCGCGGCTCGCGGCTACTTCGCCAGGTCGAGCTTCTTCCAGTTCTTCGCCGCCTTGACCTTGTCGGCCACCGCGGGCGACACCGCGCCATTCTTGAACGTCAACGACTCGAGCGTCGGCATGGCAGCGAGCTTTGCGAGCCCCGTCTCGGTGCAGCCCGTCTCGCGGATCGAGAGTTCCTTGAGGTTCGGCAGCGTCGCGATCACCGCCACCGTGGTGTCGGTCATCTTCGGCACGCTCCAGACGTCCAGCACCTCGAGGTTCTTCGCCGAGGCGAGCCGCGCCAGGCCGGCGTCGCTCACCGAAGCCAACTCCTGCAGGTAGAGCCGCTTCAGGGCCGGCAGGTCGGCGAGCACGGCCAGGCCGGCGTCGCCCACCTCGGGCAGGTCGCGGAGCGTGAGCCGGCTGAGCTTGCCGAGCGGGGCGAGGGCGAGCACGCCCTCCGTTCCGAAGCCCTGGCAACGGAAGATCTCGAGCGAGGCGAGGTTCTTCAGCGCGGCGAGGTGGGGCCCCGACGCGTTGGTGATGGCGAAGTCTTGGGCGAGAAGCGAGTCGAGCGCCGGGGCCGCGGCCAGCTGGGCCAGCCCGTCGTCGGTGACGACCGTGCTCCGGTGCTTGAAAGCCCGCAGCTTCGGCAAGCCACCAACCACGCCGAGCGTCATGTCGCCGGCCTCCATGTTCCCCCGGAGGTCGAGGGCCTTCAGTTCCTTCAGCTTGGCGAGCCGCCGGGTGTTGAGGTCGTTGAATCGTGTCTGCACGAGCGACAGCCGCTCGAGCTTCGGTAGCGACGCGATCGACTTCATGGCTGCGCCGGTGAGATTGGTGTTGCTCGAGAGGTCGAGTTCCACGAGGTCGGGAAACGTCGCCGCGATCGTCTCCACGGCCGCGTCGGTGATCCCGCTGTTGGTGATGGCCAGGGACGTCAAACTCCGCAGCCCCTTGAGGTCCGCCATCATCGCGTCGTCGAACGTTCGGCAGTTGAGGATCTGGAGCTTCGTGAGTCCGTCGAGCCGGCCGAACAGTTTGATGTCGTCGGCCGTGACGCCCGAGCCGTCGCTGACGACGATCTCCGTAACCGTGCCAGAGGCGTCGACGACGCAGGCCCCGCCGCCGCCGACCGCCTCCACCCGCTTTTTGGCCGTGGCCACCTCGGCCGGATCAGCCGCGCACGCCACGATGGCCAGCGACGCCGCCAGTCCAAACATCACCGCGGTCCAGCGCCGGAATCGGCACGGCCGCTCGCTGCGGGCGGTGCGTGTCGCACGAAGTCGTTCAGCCATGGGTGTGCTCAGTCGAGGCGGTAGCCGGCGGGATAGACGGGCTTCACGAGGTCGGCCACCTTCGGCGTCTTGAGCGACTCGAGGTTGGTGACCTTGAGGTTCTTGGCGTCCCACTCGACCTTCTCGCCCCAGTCGCCCATCTCGCCGTCGGCGCCCCCTTGGGCGGCCGCCCATACCGCGAGGTTGCCCAGCAGGATCGTCTCGGTCAGCGGGCCGGCCCGGTCGATGAAGTTGGACTTCGCGATCGCGTAGTTGCCCTCCCGCTTGGCACGGAAGAACTCGTACATGTTGTTCACGTCGAAGCCCTTGCCCTGATCCTCGGCCTTCTCGTAGTCGGCCTTCACGGGGGTCACGCCCTTGAGTTCGTACTTTCCGCAGTAGTCGTCGGAACTGTAGAAGGCCCCCTTCTCGCCGACGACGAGCACGCCGCTGTCCGACACCTTGTCGATGCCCCACTTCGCGAACACCTCCATCGGCGGCTTGTTGCCCTTGCGGTCGTACCACCAGAACGGGATCGCCGGCCGTTCGGCCGTGGCGGGGAACTCGAACCGGATGATCGAACTTGCCGGGAAGCTGTCGAAGTCGTGGCCTGTGGTGCGGGCCACGACGGAGACCGGATCGCGGAGGCCGCAGGCGGCATAAGGAACCGTGAGCTGGTGGCAGGCCATGTCGCCGAGGGCGCCCGTGCCGAAGTCCCACCAGCCGCGGTGCTGGAACGAGTGGTAGAGGCCGGGCCAGAACTCCCGCGACGGGGCCACGCCCAGCCAGGCCTTCCAATCGACCCGCTCGAGAGCCTTGCCGATCTCCTGCTGCTTCTTCGTCAGCAGGTCGGCCACGATCTCCGAGACCTCCGCGGCGGTGACCGAGGCGTCTTCCTGCTCGTCCACCTCCTTCATCGCCTGCGTCTGGTACTTGCGAATGTTCATCCGCCGGCCTGGACCCTGGGCCCACACCGGGCGGTTCGACCAGGCGTAGACCTCCTTGAGGGGCCCGAGCACGCCCGACTTGATCTGGGCGATCGCCTCGCGCGACGAATCGAGTGCGGTGCCCTGGTTGCCCATCTGGGTGACCACGCCCTTGCCGGCCATCTCCTTGGCCACCTGGGCGAGCAGCCGGGCCTCGTAGATCGTCCGCGTGAGCGGCTTTTGGGTGTAGCAGGAGATGCCGAGCCGCAGCGCCTCGAGCGTCACCGGAGCGTGCATGTGGTCGGGGGTCGACACGGTGCACATGTCGATGTTCTTGCCGTGCTTGGCGAACAGCTCGCGGAAGTCGGTGAACCGCTCGGCGGCCTGGAACTTCTCCGACTTGCCCTTGCTCTCGAGCGTGTTGCGGTCCACGTCGCAGATCGCAATCACGTTGCCGAACAAGGCGGCGTTGTCGGAGTCGCTGCTCCCCTTGCCGCCCACGCCGATGCAGGCGACGTTGAGCTGCTCGTTGGCGGAGGTGCTCCGGGCGGTGCGGGTGCCGGCGGCGACGAAATAGCCGGCTCCGGCGAGCGTGGTCGTTCCGAGGAATGTGCGGCGCGAGGAAGAGGGCATGAACTATTCCTTGAATCACCCTAGGATTCGGGGGGCGACCCTGCCCGACCCGACTCGCGGTATGGTAGCGAATCGGCCCGCCGCTGGCGACCTTGGCGGCCCGCCCATCCCCGCTTACTCTGCGGCGGCTCCGTTTCCCTCCGCTGCAAAGCTCCCCTGATGGCCGTCCTTCTCGACATCAAAAACGCCTCCAAGCGGTATGGCGACCAGGTGCTCCTGGACGAGGCCTCCGCCACCATCACCGACGACGGACGGGTGGGCTTCATCGGCCGCAACGGAGCCGGCAAGAGCACCCTCCTGCGGGTGATCCTCGGCGAGGAGGAACTCGACTCCGGCGAGATCGTCCGCCACCCGCGGCTGCGGATCGGCTACCTGCGGCAGCACGACCCCTTCCTGCCCGGCGAGTCGGCCCTCGATTTCCTGCAGCGCGACAGCGGGCAGGCCGACTGGAAGTGCGGCGAGGTCGCGGGCGACTTCGAGATCAAGGGCACCCGGCTCACCGGGCCCGTGGCGGAACTCTCCGGCGGCTGGCAGACCCGTGTGAAGCTCGCCGCCCTGCTCCTGCACGAGCCGAATCTCCTGCTGCTCGATGAGCCGACCAACTTCCTCGACCTCCGCACCCAGATCCTCCTCGAGCACTTCCTCCGCGGCTACCGCGAAGCCTGCCTGATCGTCTCGCACGATCGGGCGTTCCTGGGCTCCACCTGCGACCAGACGCTCGACCTCACGGCTGGCCAGCTGACGACGTATCCGGGCAAGGTGGACGCCTTTCTCGACTATCAGCGGGAGAAGGCGGCCCACGTCGAGCGGACCAATGCCGCCGTGCTGTCCAAACGACGTCAGCTGGAAGACTTCATCGCCCGCAACAAGGCCCGGGCCTCGACGGCCTCGCGGGCCAAATCGAAGGCCCGGCAGCTCGAGCGGCTGGAGGTCGAGGAGGTGGCGACCGCCGCACCCACGGCGGCGATCCAGTGCCCGGCCGTCGCGCCCCGGAAAGGGCCCGCTCTCCGCTGCCGGGGTCTCACGATCGGCTATCCCGACCGGACCATCGCCGAGGGCATCGACCTCGAGATCGAGCACGGCTCCCGGGCCGCGATCGTGGGGGACAACGGGCAGGGCAAGACCACGTTCCTGCGGACACTCGTCGGCTCGCTCTCACCGCGTTCAGGCGAGGCGAAGTGGGGCTACGGCTGCGAACTGGGTGTCTACGCGCAGCACGTCTATACGAGCATCCGCGAGGACCAGACGGTGCTCGACCACCTCGAGCGGGCCGCGGCGATCGGCACCAAGCAGCAGCGGATTCTCGACGTCGCCGGCGCGATGCTCTTCCGCGGCTCGGCCGTGGACAAGAAGGTGAAGGTGCTCTCGGGCGGCGAGCGGGCCCGGCTCTGCCTCGCGGGCCTGCTGCTGGGCAGCTTCAACGTGCTCGTGCTCGACGAGCCGGGCAACCACCTCGACGTGGAGACGGTCGATGCCCTGGCGGAGGCGCTCGTGGCCTACGAGGGGACGGTCGTGTTTACCAGCCACGATCGGTCGTTCATGCAGGCCGTGGCCACGACCGTGATCGAGGTCAAGGATGGCCGAGTGGTGAACACGCTCGGTAGCTACGCCGCCTACCTGGCGGCGGTGGCCCAGGAGATCGACGACGCGGAGGCGGCCGACGGCCGGGGTGGGAAGGGCCGCACGCCTCCGCCGCCGCGGCGCGACGGGGGCAAGCCGCCGGCCGCCAAGGCGACGGCCCGGACCGACCGCGAGATCCGCAAGGAGATCGCCACGCTGGAGAAGGCGATCGCCCGCCTCGACGGCGAGAAGAAGCAGGCTTCGGCGACCCTGATGGCCACCTCGGACCCCGAGGAGGCGGTCCGGGTGCACGCCACGCTGACCGCCGCGGCCGAAAAGCTGGCCGCTGCCGAGGAGCGCTGGCTTGCCCTCCAGGAGGAGCTCGCGGCGTTCGACCGCGGGTAGCGGCGTCAGTCGCCGAACGCCGCCGCCGCGCCGGCGTGGCGCCAGCGGGCATGGTCGAAGTATCGGTTGTGCGGCGGCTGATCCGGGGCGATGTCGAAGTCGGCCCGATTGGTGAGCAGCGCGAGTACGCGGGTCGGGATCCCGCGGCGTCTGAGAAACTCCTGCCGGTCGGCGAGTTCGAGGGGCGACTCGTAGAACGCCGGCAGGTCGCGGAAGTCGTCGTGCGGATCGACGCGGGCGTCGTCGCCGTCGCCAGGCAGCCGGTAGAGCAGCGACCAGCCATAGAACTCCGTCCCGGCGGTCGGCGGTCGCTGCGCGTGAAACGCGGTCACCAGGTCGTGGCCGCCCGTCGCGAGATCGAGTGGGTCGAGCAGGGCCGCCGCCACCCGCACCGCCGACCGCAGGCCGACGGCTCCGACCCCGACGCCCGCGGCCACGGGCCGCGGCGCGATCCCGCCGGCGACGCGCACTCGCCAGGGTCCGGGCTCCGCCCGCACGAGCACGGCGGGGCCGATCACGAGCAGCCGAAACCGGTGGCGTCGCCCCGGCCGGACGGCGTGCGGCGGGCCCGCCGCGAGCAGGCGGGCGGAGATTCTGGCGAGGGCTCGAAACCGCGGCATAGTCGGACCGGCGACGGGGTGGCGTGGGCGACCCCGACGATCATCGGCGGGCGTGGGACAACCTTGGTCCCGCGGAGCGAGGACCGCCGCTGGATATGCTCGTCTGCCTGGCCGGACCCGCCCGGTGGAGGCCCGTCACTCCCGGCGGGTGTCGCGGCCGGCCGCTCCCCCTCGGAGAGCCCCATGGACTCGATCAGCCGCCACGAACAGCTGCTCCGCGTTTTTCACCTCATCGACATCCTGTTCGGCGCCCGACAGCCGCTCACCACGGCGGAACTCAAGGAGAGGCTCCAGGATCGGGGCGTGATCGATGAGATGTCGGACAAGAGCATCCGCCGCGACGTCGAGTTTCTCGGCCGCTTCGGCTACGCCCTCGCGGCCACGAAGAAGCGGTCGCCCCGCGGCGCGACGGTGCAGGCCTGGGAGATTCGCCCCGGCCGCGGGGCGGAGGAGTTGGCCGCTCCCGCGATCACGCTGCCCGAACTGCTCTCGCTCGCCGTGGCCCGCGACCTGCTGGCCCCGCTCGCCGGCACCGTCTACTGGCGCGGGATCGCCCGGGTGATCGACAAGCTCGAGCGCGTGGCCACGCCCGAGCTCATCGCCTACGTGGTCGAGCATCAGGATGGGCTCGTCGTGCATCCTCGGCCGGCCGGCGGGAAGTATCGTCCGCGGACCCTCAACGCCGTGCACCGCGCGATCCGCAACGCCCAGGAACTCGAGATTCGCTACACGAGCCTGACCGACACCAAGCCCACGAAGGCGACGATCCGCCCGGAGGCGATCGTGCTCTACGACGGCGCGGTCTACATCGCGGCCCGCCGCAGTCCGACCGGCGGCAGACGACCGACCCGCGGCGATGGCGGCATGCGGTTCTTCAAGCTCGACCGCGTGGCGGACGCCCGGGTGACGTCGCGGACGTTCGATCGCTCGCCGACACCCGTCGCCGACCTGCTCGCCGACAGCATCACGATCTTCCGGTCGCCCGATTCCCCGCGACGGTATCGCATCCGCGTGGAGCCCGAGCGGGCGCGGTGGGTGGTCGAGAAGCCGTTTCATCCGCGGCAGAAGGTGCGGAAGCAGGCGGACGGGGGCGTGATCCTGGAGATCGAGCGGGCCTGGGACGACGAACTGGTCCCGCAGCTGCTCGCGCTCGGCGAACTGGTCGAGGTGCTCGAGCCGCTCGACGTCCGCGAGCGGATCGCCGAGACGGCGCGGGCGATCGTGGCCCGCTATGCCGGCCGGCCGCGCCGGGCCGCCGACACGCTCTCGGCGAGCGGCTGACCCCGGCGGCCACTTCTCGTGCTCCGCACGGGGGGCAGGTTTTCAACCTACCTTGAAGTGGGGGCAGGTTTTCAACCTGCCCATGCAACGGTCGGCGAATGTTCCGCAGGTTGAAAACCTGCGGCCACTTGTGAAAACCTGCGGCCGCGTTCAATCAGCCGCGAAGGGGCCGCGAAGAGCTGCCCGCTGCTGGGCGATCCATTCGGGGGTTCCCGGTGCGGCCGCCACGGGGGTGATGGCGAGAATGCAGCCGGCCTCCAGCAGAACCTGCTGCACGTCATCGGCCGCGACCGCCCGCGGCTGGGTGCCGCGCTGCACCGCCAAGGCCGCGATCGTCCCCGCGGCCTGGCCCATCAGCAGCGTGCTGGGCTGCAGGCGGGTCGCGCCGTTCGCGAGCCGGGACTGGGAGATGTTTTTCTCGGCCGCGAGCAATCCGTCGACGCGCTCCGGAATGAAGCAGCGCATCGGAATGGCGAAGGGGCCCAGGCCGCGCTCCGCGAACTTTCGCGGGATGTCTTCGCTGCGATCCAGGTCGGGCTCGAGGTTCTCCGGCGTCATGGATGCGTGGAGATCCACCGCGTAGTCGCCGACCGCGACCGTGTCGCGAAACTGCACGGGCGATCCGGGCCGGCGCTCGATCTCCCGGGCGGTGAGGGTGTGGAGTCCGACGATCCGCCGGCTCTCGCGGACGTAGGGCATGACGGGGAAATGCCCGAGCACTTCGCGATAGGGGGCGAGTGCCGGCTCGGCGGCCAGCAGGGCATCGACCTGGGCGCGGTTGAACGGCGTGTCGTATCCCTCGTCGTCGGCCACCGACCAGTCGTGGTGGCCCAGCTCCGTCTGGATGTAATGCAGAAGGCAGAGCGTTTTGAGGGCGGCGCCCCTGCATGTTCGCGCGCGGCGCTGATGGTCCTCGAGGTCTGCCACGCAGACCGGATAGTCGTTGTTGTAGTTGAGGTGCGTGCGGGTGATGCCCCGCGCCGGCGCCGGTCGAGCGCTGTCGGGCATGCCGCGAAAGTCGATGAAGCGCCGCCAGTTCCAGGGCTCGCCCGCCTGGGAGAGGCCACGTTCGCGCGGGTCATCCCGAACGAGTGATGCACGGAACCCCGGCAGAAACTCGGCGTAACGCGGCGGGGGCGTCGCGACGCGAAGGTCGGGCGGGACGCCGTCGGGATACTGCTTGACGACGGCCGTCCAGGTGAGGTTTTGGACCTGCTGATGCGGGTCGATGCCTGTGCTCGTCGTGCCGCCGACGCGGTAGCGAGCACCGGTGAGTGGAATCACGTCACCCCATTCGGTGGCGTCGATCAGCACCCCGCACGACACCCGCGTGACGGCCGGTTCGGCGCCGGCGACCCGCGCGATCGTGACCCCCACCACGCGATCGCCCATCCGCTGCACCGCCGTCACACGGGATCGCAGGGCGAGGTCGAGTGTGCCGTCGTTCCTGGCATCGGCCAGCATCCGCAGGACCAGCTCGCGGCCGACGCGCGGTTCGACGGCGGGCGTCGTGCGCTGGTATGCCGTCACGAAGTCGATGCCCAGCGGCTCGTAATGGGCCTGGATCAGGCCGCAGAGCTCCCGATACAGTCCCCGCTCCCGCACGAACGGCCTGCCCTCGTCCATCGAGGTGACTCCGGCGGCGAACGCCTGGCCTCCCACCCAGTCGGACTCCTCGACGAGCAGCACCGTGACCCCCAGCCGCGCCGCCTGGATTGCGGCCGCGCAGCCGCCGGTGCCGGCCCCGGCGATCACCACGTCGTACCGATCGGCGAGGTCTTGCGGGTCGCGCGGCGACAGCGGGTCGGCTGCGAACGAGCGCGGAACGGGAATGCGGCGCCAAAACCGGGAGGCGACGCGGTGCACGATCACGGCGAGGTCCTTGCCGGCACACGTCGTGCCCGCGGAGGTGCGGCTCCGCCAGCTGTCGGGCGAGAGGATGATCCGCCGAGCGCCGAGCTCCGCGATCGCCTCGTCCACGGAGGCGACGGGCACGTAGAGCCCCGCCACCGTGACGAGAATGGTCGCGGCTCGTTCGCCGTCGACACGGGTCCCCGGGGCGAGGTCGGCCTCCCAGTCGGCCGCGGCGACGAGGCCACCGCGGGCGACCAGCACATCGAGGGCGGCGCGCGTGGACGACGCCTCGGGCGGGTCGGCGGCCGCGGCCCGACCGCCCCCGGCCGACGCCGCGACGACCGCCGCGAGCACGAGGCTGACCACCAGCGGGCGGGGCCGACCGGACCGCTGCGGGGACGAGGATGGCACGGTCAGTTCGGCTCCAGGCGCAGGTCTGCGGGGGGGAACACGGGCAGATGCGTCGACGGCACCCGGTCGCTGCGAAACGGCGCCGCAGGCTGCCCGGCCGCGTTGACGAGATTGGCGTTCTGGTTCATGGCGGTGAATCCGTAGGCGACCGCCTCGGGGGCGGGCACGGAGTCGGCCCGGACCTCCACCTCGTTCTTCCCGATGATGCGCGCTTCTGCCGGGGCGAAGACTCGATCGCTGCCGCAGAGGGTGAACCCGCCGAGTTCGGCGGCGTGGTCCCGGACCGCGAGCCCGCCGGCACAGTGCGAGAACGTCAGCCGCAGGGTTTGGCCGGTGCGTGTGGTTCGCACGTGCACGGGGCCGAGGTAGTCCAGCGGCTCGTCGTACACCAGGCCCCGTGCCGCGCGTGCCAAGCGCTCCCCCGAGGGCCGCTTGTCGAGCGGATGGATCGGGCTCTGGTAGGCAAACGGACCGCCGGGTGCGCGCCATGTCAGCGGGAGGTCGTGTGTCGGCAACGCCACGACGCGCGGAACCTCCCCGGCCACGTCGAGCTGGGCCTCGCGGAAGAATGCCAGCGAGGCCAGACGCTCGGGCTGGTCCGCGGCCACCCGGTGCGCGTGCGGGTGCAGCAGCAGCAGCAGAAACGGCAACTCGGGCTGCTCGAACGACCGCCGCCAGTCCTCGATCAGCGCCCGGAGGGCGATCCGGTAGGAGGCGGCGCCCGGCTCGCCGCCGCCGGCATCGGACTCGCCCTGCAGCCAGATCACGCCCCGCAGCCCGAACGGGGCCAGCGGCGCGATCTTGTGGTTGTAGAGGGCCGTCGGCTGGAAGCACGATCGCCGGACGCCCGTGAGGTCCGCTCCGACCCGCCACGTCTCGGGAAGCATGCCGCCGAGTTCGGGGATGTGTTTCGTGGTCTCCAAGCCGATCCACTGGTTGATCGAACTCCCGCCCACGGCGGAGTTGATCACCGCCACGGGCACCTGGTGTCCCGTGCGCTGCAGCGACTCGTACACCGCCCGCGCGAAGGTGTAGGCGATGCCGGAACAGCGGCGAATGCCCTCCGGCGCATCGGCCGCCAGCCAACGGCCTCCCGGCACGTCGAAGACAGGCGCCCGAGAGGCGTTCGCCGCCATCACGGCATCGGCCGTTTCCTGATGGAACACCCGGATCTCCGGATGCCTCGCTTCGGCGAGGAGGCGCTCGGCCCCGACGATGAACTGCGTCTGGAGGGCCATGTTCGACTGGCCGCCGGAGAGCCAGACGTCGCCCACGAGGATGTCGTTCAGGCGAATCACCTCGTCACCGGACCGGACCGTGAGCACGAAGCGGTCGAACGAGGCTTCGCGGCCCGGCAGTTCGACCCGCCACGCGCCGCGGTCGTCCGCCCTGGTCGTGGCCGTGACGCCGGCGGCTTCGTCCGCGGCCGTGGCGAAGCTGACGGTCACGTCGGCCGACGGACGACCGCGGCCCCAGATCCTCAGGGGTCGGTCCCGCTGCACGACGGCGCTGTCCGACCAGATGCTCGGCAGCTGCAGAAACCGGCGCGGGACGGGGGCGCCCTCCCCCGCGGCCGCCGGCGTGAGTCGTGGGTGCAGGTTGGCGGCCACGACGAGCGTGAGCGCGACGATGAGCCTCCCAACCGCAGCCCCTTCCGTGCCGTCGCGCACCGCGGCGCCGCGCATCGACCGATCGCCGTCGCGCGGGGAAGCGACGGTCGCGAGGCGTGCTCGGTCATGGGGCTGACGGTTTCAGGAGCAGGAACGGGACTGTTTGATGCGCATGAGCAGGCCGTGACGGACCCGTTGGAGCCTGGAGCCGCATCGTCAGGGCCGCCGGTGAGATCGCCACTTCGCCGCGAAACCCGCGATCGATTCGACCCCACGGTACCATCTCGCGATCAACGCCCGCTGCCGGGGGCACGCGTCCACCCGGCCTCTGAAGGGACTCACCGTAACCCTCGAAAACCTGACCAAAAACCGGTCGCCCGAGGGCGAGCGGAGGTCACGGCTTGAAAAAAACCGGGCCGGGCCGCTGCGGATTCCGGCCGCAGACGGTAGATTCCCTGGGGAAGTCTCTGGGTCGGATCGCGTCTGTCGAGTGTTCGGGGTGGGGTCATGCGAGTGTCGTCTCCTTCGCTCCGGCGGGCTGTCTGTCATCGTCGCCGCGCGGTTCTGCGGCTCCTCGCCGCCGTCCTGGCGGGGCTGGTGGGAGCGCCGGCACTGGCCCGCTACGACGTCGCGATCTACGGTGGCACCAGCGCGGCGATCACCGCTGCCGTCCAGACGCGACGACTCGGCAAGACGGTGATCGTGGTCTCGCCGGATCGCCACCTCGGCGGCATGTCGAGCGGCGGGCTCGGGATGACCGACACCGGCGACAAGCGCGTCATCGGCGGTCTGGCTCGGGAGTTTTATCACCGCATCTGGAAGCACTACCATACGCCCGCGGCCTGGACGTGGCAGCAGCGCGAGGCCTACGGCAATCGTGGCCAGGGAACGCCGGCCATCGACGGGGAAGCCAGGACCATGTGGGTGTTCGAGCCGCACGTGGCCGAGCAGGTCTTCGAAGATCTGGTGCGTGAGTACGAGATCGAGGTGGTCCGCGAGGCGCGTCTGGATCGCGAGCGGGGCGTCGAGACGAAGGCGGGACGCATCGTCTCGCTGACCACGCTCGACGGTCGCACCTACGAGGCGCAGATGTTCATCGACGCCACCTACGAGGGCGATCTGCTGGCGGCCGCAGGGGTGGATTACCACGTGGGCCGCGAGGCCAACGCCACCTACGGCGAGGAGCACAACGGCGTGCAGGTCGGTGTGCTCCATCACCAGCACCACTTCGGCGCGGTCAAGGTGCCCATCAGCCCGTACCGGGTACCGGGCGATCCGGCGAGCGGCGTGGTGCCGCGGGTGAGCACGGTTCCGCCGGGGGAGTTCGGCACGGCGGACGACAAGGTGCAGGCCTACTGCTTCCGGCTCTGTCTCACCAAGGATCCCCGCAACCGGGTGCCGTTTCCGAAACCCGAGGGCTACGACGCGGACCAGTACGAACTGCTCGGGCGTGTCCTCCAGACCGGCTGGTGGGGCTTCTACAACAAGTTCGACGACATCCCCAATGCGAAGGCCGATTGCAACAACCACGGCCCCTTCGGCTTCGACAACATTGGCTTCAACTACGACTACCCCGAGGCGAGCTACGCCCGCCGCCGGGAGATCGTCGACGAGCACCGCAGGTATCAGCAGGGCCTGCTCTGGTTCGTCGCCAATGATCCGCGAGTGCCCGAGAACGTGCAGCGGGGATTTCGCGAGTGGGGGCTCGCCCGCGACGAGTTCGTCGAGACGGAGCATTGGCCGCACCAGATCTACGTCCGCGAGGCGCGGCGGATGGTGGGGAGTTACGTGATGACGGAAAACGAGCTCCGCAAGAAGAAGCCGACGCCCGAGTCGGTGGGCATGGGCAGTTACACCATCGACAGCCACAACGTGCAGCGCTACATCACGCCCGAGGGCTCCGTGCAGAACGAGGGGGACATCGGCGTCGCCACCGGCGGGCCCTATCAGATCGCCTACGGAGCGCTGGTGCCGAAGCGCGGCCAGGCGGGAAACCTTCTGGTTCCGGTGGCGGTGTCCGCCAGTCACATCGCCTACGGGAGCATCCGCATGGAGCCGGTGTTCATGATCCTCGGGCAGTCGGCGGCCACCGCCGCCGCGCTGGCGATCGAGGACGACTGCGATGTGCAGGACGTGCCCTACCCGCTGCTGCGCGACCGCTTGCGGGCCGACGGCCAGGTGCTCGCGGCGGGCGACGTGCCGAGCATGCGGGGCGCAGCGTCCGCCGCGCCGCGAAACCAGTGACGTCCACGAAGGAGCATGGATGACGCGCCGACCGTCCGCTCACCGCCGCTATCGTTGTTCCACGGGAGACTTCTATGAGCACTGAAGCGTCATCGACCCCCCGGGGTCACGGAGGCCATCGGGCGGGCTTCACGCTCGTCGAACTGCTCGTGGTGATCGCGATCATCGCCACGCTGATCGGCCTGCTCCTGCCGGCCGTCCAGAGCGCCCGCGAGTCGGCTCGGCGGATGAAGTGTGGCTCGAACCTCAAGCAAGTGGCCCTGGCCCTGCACGCGCATCACGACGCCAAGCGGGCGCTGCCGATGGGGTCGGACGAGAACGTGCAGTTGAGTTGGCACGTGTCGATCCTGCCCTACATGGAGGAGGCTCCGCTGTTCGCGATCTTCGACTTCTCGGAAGATCCTCGCGACGGTGCGTATCTCAACCCCGGCAAGAACCACAGCGACCGGCGCGTCGACGCGTATCTCTGCCCCTCGGGGGGTGTCTTCAACGTCGTGGACACCGCCAATAGCCAGCTGCTGATCACGGGGACGTACACGACCCACTACTACGGCAACATGGGCCCCAAGGGGCCGCTCCCCAGCGGCCAAGGAACGTACAGCGGCAATGTCTCGGGGCAGCCGGCGGCCACCTGCAGTGCCACCTACGGCGGCCTCTCCAACCAGGGCGTGCTCCGGACTAACCAGGCACGCAAGTTCCGGGAAATCTCCGACGGGCTTTCGAAGACGATCATGGTCGGTGAGATCTCGTGGGAGCGGAAGCCCGATGGCGCGAACTATCCGAAGTATCGGCACTGGCATCGCGGTGGCATGCGGGCTCCGAACTGCTACATCGCGGGCTGCAAGAACGTCGCCCAGCCCATCAACTCGCGGTATGACGCGCTCTTCAACGACATCAGTCTCGGCAGCCAGCATCCTGCGGGCACGAGCGTCGCCAAATGCGACGGGTCGGTGGCGTTTGCGAGCGAATCGATGGACTTCGCCGTCCTGCTCGGAATCGCGAGCCGCGACGGTGGCGAAACGGTGAACGAGCCATGAGCCACGCACCGTCCTCGTCGCGACGGACCGTGCGGCGCTATCCGCTCCTGGTCGCACGGCATGTGCTCGGCATGCTGTTGGTGTCCGCGATGACGAGCGGATGCTGGCGCGGCGAGCGGATCGTGCGGTACGACGTCTCGGGAAAGGTCTCGTTCGACGGAGTGCCGGTGCGGGTCGGGACGGTGACGTTCATCCCGGCGTCGGGCAATACCGGGCCGGGTGGGTCGGCGGCCATCCGCGACGGCGTCTACGACACGAGCCCGGGGCGTACCGGTCCGACGGGCGGCCCCCACTACGTCGTGATCACGGGCTTCGATGGCAAAGCGGTGCCCGGCCTCGAGGTGCAGGAGGGCACGATGCTGTTCAACGACTACAGGCTGGAGGTCGACTTGCCCCGACAGACGTCGGTGCAGGACTTCGAAGTTCCGGCCTCAGCGAGGGTGAAGCCTCCACCCCCGCCGCAGCCGGGTCGGAAGGCCTGATCAGGCCCGCTCGGGCCGCCGTCGCTACCCGCGACGGCTCGCGCGGGTCATGCCCGCCAGCCGCTCCTCGATCGCGGGCGCGAGCTGCTCCCAGCGGAACCGCCACGTCCAGTTGCCCCCCTCGCGGCCCGGCACGTTCATCCGCGCCTCGCTCCCCAGGCCGAGCACGTCCTGAAGCGGATAGATCGCGGTGTCGGCCGGCGACTCGAGCGCCAACCCGATCAGATCCCACTGGATCTCGGAGCCGTCGCAGGCGAGCGCGACCCGCACGGCGTGCTGCTCGCGGGCGATCTCGTCCGCCGATCGGGTCGAGTCGCGGCCCGGCTCGCTGCGATACCAGCCGACGGTGGTGTCGTTGTCGTGCGTGCCCGTATAGACCACGCAGTTGGCCGGGTAGCTCGCCGGACGAAACAGCGGTCCGCGGGGATCGTCGCCGAACGCGAACTGGAGGATCCGCATCCCGGGAAAGCCGAGGTCGTCGCGGAGCTGGTCGACGTCGGGAGTGATCACGCCGAGATCCTCGGCGATGATCGGCCGCGGACCGAGGGCCTTCGTCACCGCGTCGAAGAGCCTGCGGCCCGGCCCCGGCACCCAGCGGCCATGCTCGGCGGTGGGTTCGTCGGCGGGAATCTCCCAGTAGCCGGCGAAGCCCCGGAAGTGGTCGATCCGCAGCACGTCCACCAGCGCGAAGGCGTGGGCGAGCCGGGCGATCCACCAGCCGAAGCCCCGCTCCTCGTGGACGTCCCAGCGGTAGAGCGGATTGCCCCAGCGCTGGCCCGTCTGGCTGAAGTAATCGGGGGGCACGCCGGCGACCACCGTCGGCCGACCCGAGGCGTCGAGGGCGAAGAGATCGGGATGGCACCAGACGTCGGCGCTGTCGTGGGCCACGAAGATCGGCAGGTCGCCGATGATCGCGATCCCAAGCTCGTGGGCCCGGCGGCGGAGGTGGGTCCACTGCTCGTGAAACAGGAACTGCAGCACGCGGGCGTGGTCGATCGGCTCCGCGAGCGTGCGCCGCGCGGCGGCGAGCGTGGCGGCATCGCGGCGGGCCGCGTCGGCGGGCCATTCGGTCCAGGGGCGGCCGCCGAAGTGCGCCTTGAGCGACGTGAACAGCGTGTAGTCGTCGAGCCACGGCCGCTGCGAATCGGTGAACTCGTCGAGCGCTTCGCGAAGGGCGGGAGCCGCCCGGCGGGCGAACCCCGCCGCCGCCTCGTGGAGCAGACTCGTTCGCGGACCGATCACGGCTCCGAAATCGACCCGCTCGGTGGGAAACGGCGGCAGGGATGCGAGGCGGGCGTCGTCCACCAGGCCGGCTTCGCGGAGGCCGTCGAGCGAGATCAGCAGCGGGTTGCCGGCGAACGTCGAGAGGGTCTGGTAGGGCGAATCGCCGTAGCCGGTGGGCCCCAGCGGGAGCACCTGCCAGAGCCGCTGCGACATCCCGGCCAGATGCTCGAGCCAGCGATGCGCCTCGGGGCCGATCTCACCGATGCCGTGCCGTCCGGGGAGCGACGTGGGGTGGAGCAGGATGCCGGCGGCGCGGCCGCCGGCGGTCGTCTGGTCAGTCACGCACGGTCCCTCGGTCGGTCTTCCACACGCAGCTCGCGATTCGGCCGCCACTCGCGGGCGACAGTGTAATCGGTCGCCGGGAAGCACGGTGGCACGAACGCGTTCCCGGCATCCGGCTCACGGCCCCGGCGGGCACGGAGGTGACTGTCCGGCCGATTCGTAGACCACCGGCATGGCGGCCCCATCCAGCGGCGGGCAGCAGGGATCGCCGACGATCGGCTGGCCAACGCCCGGCGGGGCCATGCCGGCCGCGGGCACCATCGCGGGCTGCGCGACCGGGATCCCGACAACGCCGGGTTGGGCCACGGGCGCGGCGGCCATCATGGGCGTGGTCGGCTGCGGCTGGGGATACACCGGCGGGGCCAGGGGAGGCGCGTAGGCGTATTGGTTGGCCTTGTCGTGGGCACAGCCCGTGAGGCCTCCCGCGAGCAGACCGAGCAGCGTGGTCGAGGCCAGAATCCGCATGCAGCATCTCCGTCGGAGGCCCGGCCTGGAATGGACGGACCGCGGTGCGGACGGTAGGGAGCCCCGGCAGTCGGGGCAAGATGGGTTCGGGGGTGGCGTCAGCCGGATGCCGGCTCGACGAGGGCGATGCTGGCGGTGAAGCCGTGAAGAAAGGTGCGGTCGCCGATCGGCCCGATCTCGCCCTGGGCGAAGAAGCCGGCCGTCGGCACGCTCCCCAGGCAGTCCCGCACGCAGCGGGCGTCGTGGTGAGGCTCGTCGAAGAGCCGCAGGCCCCGGCCGTTGCAGGTGAATACGAGCACGCCGGCCGGCCGCGACTCGGCATGGGCGGCGAGCAAGCCGCGGAGGTCTTCGTCGGCGCTGGCGGCGTCGCGGACGTGGAACTGCACCGTCTGCCCGGTCCGCACCGAATCGCCGACCGCGATCACGCCCGACTCGGGATCGGCGCCGATCACGTTCCGCACGAGGAAGTCGCCGCGGCGAAACGTGTCTCGATACTCGGTGGCCGCGCGGCCCATGTGGAGCGACGAGCGGACGAGCTGGCGGTCGGCCGCGTCGAGTTCGCCGTAGGTCTCCCGCAGCCGCTCCGTCGCGGGCCGACCGCCGAGTTCCACGATCAGGTTCTCCTCGGCCTTCGTGACCACCATCGGCTTGCCGATCGGCCGGCAGCCCTGCGAGACCACGGGCCGAAGCCGCACGCCGCCGCCGATCACGAGTCCCACCGCTCCGGAATCCTCCGTCCGTGAGCCGACCACGAGCGTGTTGCTGCCCGGCTCCATGCCGCCGCTCGCCATCCCGCCGATGATCGGCACGCCCGGATGCTCCTCCTCCATGCGGGCGATGAAGGCGTCGACCGGAAACGAGAACGGGTCGGCGATCAGCAGCACCGCGGCGTTGTCGGGCCAGGCGGAGTCGAGGTCGTCGGGCCAGCCCACGAACATGCCGCCGTCGGGAGTCTGCCGGTAATCGAGCGACACGGCGCGGATCCAACCGCCGGGCAGCCGCGCCAGCCACACGACCACGGCCGGCACCCGCTCGAACTCCTCGCTGCCGCCGAGCACGCCCTCGGCTGTGGCCCCGATCAGGGTCGTCGCAGGCACGAGATCGGCGAGCGCCTCGAAGGCCGGACGAATCGCGGAGCCGTAGGCCGCGGAGGCGAACACGATCGCGACGTCGGCGGGGTCCGGTCCGCCACCGAGTTCCGCCCGCGCCGCGGCAGCCGCCTCCCGGATCGCCGCGCCGAGATCGGTCTGGGCGGACGTGCCGCAGCCGCACTGCGGTGGCGCCGGCGTCATGTGACGATCTCGGCGAAGGACGACACCGCCTCGTGGTCGAACAGCCCGCCGGGCTCGCGGTTGCCCGGGCGGACGGCGAGCGCGGTGGCCATGCCCGCGGCGCGGGCCGCGTCGAGCTCGGCGCCGACGTCGCTGACGAACAGCACCTGGCGGGGCGCGAGCCCCATGTCGGCCGCGATCGCGGCGTAGCTCGCCGCCTCGCGCTTGGGGCCGGTGGTGGTGTCGTAGTGGCCGCGGAGGCAGGGCGTGAGGTCGCCGGCGGCGGTGTGCGCGAAGAAGAGCTTCTGGGCCTCGATGGAGCCGGACGAATAGATCCGCACGTCGAGGCCGCCGTCGGCCCACTGGGCGAGCGCGGGCGGGACGTCGTCGAAGACGTGGGCCACGATCTCGCCCGATTCGTAGCCTCCCCGCCAGATCATTCCCTGCAAGGCCTTGAGCGCGGTCTCCTTCACGTCGCGGTTCATCAGGTCGAGCGCCCCGAGGGCCAGGCGGCCGAGGCCGGCGTCGTCGGCGAGCACGTCGGCGGGCAGGCCGAGCGCCCGCGCGAGCCCGAGGGCGGCCTCGCGGACGTCTGGCTCGTCGCGGTGGGCGGCGAGGAACGAGGCCACGTTCCGCTTGGCGTGCTCGAAGAGGACGTCGTAGACGAACGAGATCGACGACGTCGTGCCCTCGACGTCGAGGAGGATGCCGCGGCCGTCGAACACGATCACGTGGCGGTCCTTCCGGTGCCTGCGACCCAGGCCGGCCCGAGGCAGAGCGGCTCGTAGCCGCCGTGCACGCCGTCGGCGAGGTAGTGCGGGGTCCAGCCGCTGGTGTCCTGGAAGAGCCGGATCGCGCGGATCCGGCGGTCGTTGCAGAGGTCGAACCAGTGCCGCGTGCCCAGCGGCACGCTGATCAGGTCGCCCGCCCAGACCTCGATGGCGAACACCGGCTTGTCGCCCGGATTGATGTGGAACACGCCGCGGCCCTGGAGGATGAAGCGAACCTCGTCCTCGGTGTGGGTGTGCTCCTTCGAGAACTTCGCGAGCATCGCCTCGAGGTTCTGCGTGTCGGGGTAGACGTCCACGACGTCGGCCGTGACGAAGCCGCCGCGGCGCTTGAGATCGTCGATCTCAGGGGCGTAGGCGGCGAGGATCGTCTCGGCCGGGGCCGCGGGATCCACGCGGTCTTCGAGCGGCCACCGCTCGTAGTGGAGGCCGTGTCCGGCCAGGAAGTCGGCGATCTCCGCGGGATCGGTGATCCGCCGGTCGGCGGCAGGCACGGTGACGATGGCCATGGGGCGCTCCGGGAGGTGGCGTTACTGCTGCTGCTGCTGCTGTTGTTGTTGCTGCCGCTGCGCCATGGCCGGCGCCGCCGAGCGATCGCCCGGAGGCAGCATCCGTGCCCGAGCGACGCACTCGAACAGAAACTCGAAGATCTCGATGTGGCGGCGGGCCTCGGCGAGATCCCGGCCCCAGGTGTAGAGGCCGTGGCCGGACAGCAGAAATCCGTGGGCCGGCGGCCGTCCCGGGGCCGTCCAGTCGACGCCCGCGAAGTGCCGGCGGAGGCGGACGGAGAGTTCCACCATGTCCTGCGTGTTGGCGAAGATCGGCACCTCTTCCGCGGTGTCATGCGTGCCGATCCCTTCCAGCCCCTTGAGCATTTCATAGCCCGCGACTCGCAGGCTGCCCCGCGGCAGATCGGCGGCGGAGAGGATCGTGCCCCAGACGGAGTGCGTGTGCAGCACCGCACCCACCGACGGGATCATTCCGGCGAGCGTGCAATGCAAGAGCGTTTCGGCCGATGAGCGGCGGCCCGAGCCGTCGACCACTCGGCCGGCGGCATCGACGCGCACGAAGTCGTCGCGGCCGAGCGCCGACTTGTCCTTGCCGCTGGCCGTGACGAGCAGTTCGAGCGGGTCGCGGGAGACGACCACGCTGTAGTTGCTGCTCGTGCCGAGCGACCACGAGCGGCCGTGAAACTCCCGGCCGACGGCCCGCAGCTGGTCGATGGCATCGGCGTGGGCGGCGGCGGCGAACGGGGCGGCATCGGTGATCATGAGGGAGACTCTATTCGCCCCCCTGCCCTGCTGGCAACGAACCCGGCGGAGGGCCCGGGGAAAAGAAGAATATCAAGACTTCGAAGCATGTAAGTCAGACGCGGTGTAGAGGTAGAGGCTGGACAGCCGCGGCGACTCCGTCGCGCAGCCGTCCCTGCCGCCTGATGCTCTTGATGGTCATGGCCCGCGACCGGCACGGCGGGGACGAGCCACACCCCAGCCGCGCGGCCTCGTACGCCAACATCGTCAGCCTGCCCTGTAAGTCTTCGCGAAGGTCGAGTCGGCGAGCCACCTTTTGAACGAGGGATTGTCGCTGAACTCCTTAAACAACTGCGTCTCGTCCTTCATGAGGGCGACGAGCACGCGTGAGAGCGCTTTGTCATGTTCGATGCGGGCGTTCTGTCGATCCGAGTTAATCCGGGCGTGGGTGTAGGCCGGGTCCGCATCGACGAGGTTCGGAATCTCCTCGGTGATACGGTGCTCGATCCTGTCCCGGTGCTCCCAGGAGATGTTGCCGAATCGGTCATTGAAATCCTGGATGATCGCCGACAGGGGCTCAAGTTCCGGTTCGGGCTTGCGCCCTCCCGCCGCAACCGGAGGCGGGGCGATCGTGGCATTCTCGTCGGCCAGCGCGATCGACATCGTGGCCTGCTTTTCGACGCGATAGCTGTCCATGTCGATCGCGTCGAGGATTCCCCGGGAGAGGTCTTCCTCGACCGGGGCTGGCAGCTTCCGCACCAGAAAGGTGAGGAAGATCGACAGCTTCTCCCAAGAGGGATTGGTGAACGGTATGACGGTCGAAAGGAATCCATACGCGCGCACGAAAGCCTTCGCGTTTCCCTTGAAGGAAACCTGCCCATCCTCGTCGAGCGTCCCATAGGCGGTGACACACCGGCTGAGGATGGGATGGAGATTCTCGACGCTCTCCCCCTTGAGAAACCGCTTCACGAAGTCGTCGATATCTGCCAGGGAATAAACGTCGGCTGCGTCGAGGTCGCGCTGGAGATCATGGAGCTTGTTCGGGTCGGTCTCCTCGGCGAGCATCGTGGTGCGATAGAAGTCGGAAAAGGATTCCCGGATCGTGTCGATGTCGTTGAGGAAGTCGAGCACGAACGTGTCGCTCTTGCCCTGTCGAGCGCGGTTCAACCTCGACAGTGTTTGCACGGCCTTGATGCCGGAGAGCATCTTGTCGACATACATCGTGTGGAGCAGCGGTTCGTCGTAGCCGGTCTGGAACTTGTCGGCGCAGATCAGGAAACGGTAGGGCTCTGCCCGGAATCGTTCTGCGATCTGGCTTGACGGGAAGCCGTTGAGTGACGCCTCGCTGACCTTCTGCCCGCCGTACTCGGGCTCACCTGAAAATGCCACAATGGCTTTGAAGGGACTCTTCCGTTCCTCGAGGTAGTCGCGGATGGCGTGGAAGTATTGGATCGCCCGCTCAATCCCGGACGTGACCACCATCGCCCGCGCCTCGCCGCCGATCTTCTTCAGGGCGAAAACCTGATCGTGGAAATGGTCGATCATGATCTCGGCCTTGAGGCGGATCGCATGGTCGTGGCTCTCCACATACAGACGGAGCTTTTTCTTGGCTCGGGTCGTGTCGAACTCCGGGTCGGCCTCGACTTTCTTGACCAGCCGGTAGTAGCTGGCGACCGGCGTGTAGGAAGCGAGGACGTCGAGGATGAATCCCTCTTGGATCGCTTGCTTCATCGTGTAGGAGTGGAACGGACGATGTGGAATCTTCCCCTCCGGAGTGGCCGGCAGGGCGTCGCCGAAGATCTCGAGCGTCTTTGGTTTCGGGGTCGCGGTGAAGGCGAAGTAGCTGGCGTTGGGAAGAAGTTTCTTGGCCTCGATGAGCCGGTTGATCCGATCCTCGGTGGACTCCTCGTCGCCTTCCTCACCAGCTTCGGAGAGCGCCCGCGACATTGCCGCCGTGGCCTTGCCCCCCTGGCTCGAATGAGCCTCGTCGATGATGATCGCGAACTTCCTCCCCCGCTGGTCGTTGCCGATCTCGTCGAGCACCCATGGGAACTTCTGCACCGTCGTAATGACGATCTTCTTCCCTTCGGTGAGGAAACGGCGGAGATCCCCCGAATCATCGGCGTGTCCGATCGTCGCCGACACCTGGGAGAATTGCTTCACCGTGTCACGGATCTGCTTGTCGAGAATCGTTCGGTCGGTGACGACGATAACTGTGTCAAAGACCCGCTCCCCGGCCCTCTCGATACCGATCAGCTGGTGGGCGAGCCAGCCGATCGAGTTGCTCTTTCCGCTGCCGGCGGAGTGCTGGACGAGATAGCGACGTCCGCACCCCCGCTTCGTCGCGTCGGCGAGGAGCCGGCGCACTGCGTCGAGCTGGTGGTAGCGGGGCCAAATCTGCGTCGTTTTCTTTTTCTCGGTCTTGGGGTCCTTTTCGGTGACGATCTGGGCGAAGTTCTCCAGGATGTTCGTCAGGCTCTCGCGAGTGAGGATTTTTTTCCAGAGGTAATCGGTGTTGATCCCCTCGATGACGGGCGGGTTTCCGGCACCATCATCCAGCCCCTTGTTGAAGGGGAGGAACCACGACGCCTTTCCCTTGAGATGCGTGCAGAACCACACCTGCTGGTCGTCCACCGCGAAGTGGATGACGCACCGGCCGAACTCAAAGAGCTTCTCCCGCGGGTCGCGATCGCGCTTGTACTGGTCGACGGCATCCTCCCAGGTTTGCCGCGTGAGGTTGTTCTTCAGTTCCCAGGTCGCCACTGGCAGACCGTTAATGAACATGGCGAGGTCGAGCGCACGCTGGGCCTCCTCACGGCTGTAACGGAGTTGCCTGGTGACCGAGAAGCGGTTCTCGAGGAAGGCCTCCCGGGCCTTGTCGTTGCCGGGGGATGGGGTGCCGTAGAACAGCGTGACGTCGTGCGGCCCGTGCTTGATTCCCTTCCGCAACACGTCGATCGTGCCTCGCTTGGCGATCTCACCCTGGAGCCGCGAGAGGAACTTCTGCCTGGTCGGCCCGTCGGTGGCCAGCGAGAAGGCCTCCACGAGGGATGGTTGGGTGGCGAGGAGAAATCCACGCAGTTGGACCAGATCGACGCAGTACTCCCGGTCGTAGTGGCCCGGATCTCCCAGGTGCCAGCCGGTGCCGTCGGCGACGGGAGCAGACGTCTCGCTGGCGACGTGCGGTGGGGAGAGGAGGTTCGTCCGCCCGGTCATCGAACGGGCGATGAGGTCCTCGAGTCCGCGTTCGCTGGTGTCGGTGGGCATGGGGCGCGGCCGGTGAGAGGGAACGAAGTCAGATCGTGAGCTGGATGAGCCTGTTGGTGACTCAGGTAGAAAAGGAACTAGCTAAGGCGCAAATGCTTGCCAGGAATCGGCTTATGGTCAGTTCGGCGAGGGGGGGTGTTGCGTGTCCGTTTTCTAAAAAAAGGTGTACGGAAGTGCACTCAAAAGGGCGCTGCGGTCCTCATTGAGGGAGGATTTCAGAGCCGCCCGCCTGCGGCGAGGTTCCAGGCCGGCCGAGCTCGGCTCCCGTCGTTTCGGATCAGCCCCTTCCTCTTCATCTCCTGAATCAAGTTTTTGACATGGGTGAGTTTTTGCTCTGTGTCCAACCGATCGGGAAGTTTTGGGAGCAGGACATCATCGATCATCTGGCGATCGCAGGGGCCGTGTTCACGGAGCAGCGTGAGGACAAGGTTCACGTAATACTGCCGATTGAGACCTTTGTCCCGGATGTGCTTTCCAGCGCCACCAGTGGCCCGGGCCACAGAACCCGCCACGATGAGGTTTGGGTAACGGCCTTCCACGAGGCCTTCCGCCTTCAGGCGTCGATGCTCTTCTCGCGGAATCAACTGTTTCTTCTGGATTCGGTCAAGCAGCATGACGTCGGCGATGGAAAGGTCCGTGCGCGCCATTAGCAACCGGCTGTAACGCTCATCCATCACCCGCCCGGAGATGCTCACTCGCACTTCACCGACGTCCGAGAGATCGTAGTCTGGCAACGGAAATGAACGCTGCTTCTGCAGTTCGTACATTTTCTTGATGCCACCTCCCTGCGTGTCGATGAGGTTCAGCTGAACCATCGCGTCGGCGAGGAATGGATTCCGGTAACGCGATTGCGGCGCATCCTGACGAATCACCGTTTCCACGTCGCCTGGGATGAACGTGCCAGCGTTCACGAAAAGCAACCGTCCCGGCGCTTCCACAACCGTGATCCGAGCCCGGACGGCGTAGTCCTGGTGGGCAATACAGTTGTGCAACGCCTCTCGAATCACCCAAGGGTCGTACTGGCTGATCTCGCGCGGGAAAAGGGTGCCGTCTGGCATCGCTCTGACGACAAGGTTGCGTAGTTTGACCAAAAGCCGCTCGCCGGCTCGGATGAACGGGGGGCCGATGTGCTCGTAGTCCTGCTCCTTGCCATCTCCATCTCTGAGGATCCAGGAGATCCTGGCGACTGCAGGAGCGATCAGGGACGCCGATTCCGGTTTGCCGAGGAGCAGGATCGCGGCGTTCGTGATCTCACCGCGACGGAGCACTCGGGCCTTGTTCAGGAACGTGACGTCGTCCCACTCCGCGCACTCGGCGGCCTGCTTGGGAAACTTCACCGCGAACTGCTGCCGAGCGATTTGGACGGCCTCCGGGCAGAAGTCATCCAGCGTTGCGCCGGGGCACGTTTCCGCGGACCAATCGTGGGATCGCTGCCAGATGACGCGGGCCAGTTCCGGATGCCGGTCGAGTTTCGTCTTGCTTGACCCGACGCGGATCCAGGGAACGCCCTTGAACGCCACGGGGGTATCGCGTGCAGGGCTGATCTCGAAGACCACCACCCGACCCTCCGGGTGGGCCACTACCGTGGGTTCGACGCGGACGCTGGGAGAAAGGAGCGGCGCGAGCCACGGTAGGAGGTCTTGGTTCTTCGCAGCCTTCGTCGTGTACGGATCGAAGGCGGTGCCGGCGACCTTGCGGGTGACGTTGTTGATTCCGAAGATCAGGAAGGCCGAACGTTCGTTCCTCACGCAGGCTGCATTGGCGAGCGCCGACACATACTCGCCGAAATCATCGGGAGCGACATGATTCAGCTTCCACTCGACCCATTCCGTCTCGGAGGGCAGCGCAGTGAGCCGGTCGATGAGGGCGATCGCATCGGCGTTGGTCATTGGCGGCTCATCAATGCCCGCTGAAGACGGTGGCGGAAATCTTGGTCGCGGAGAAGCCCGTCCCGCTCCAGTTGCTTCCGCGATCCACGGCCGAGGCGTTTTTCGATCGTCTCAAAGCGGAATCGACGGAGTGACGGCAGTTCGAGATAGACGAAGGTCTTCTTCTTGCCCCGACAGACGCGTGCCATGCGGAGGGTGACAACGCCGGGCGTCCAGATCCAGCGGGTATCCGAGTCGTTAGAGACTTTCACGACCTGAATTACGGTGTCGCCTCTTTTGAATGGGCAGAACCCGGTCCGCCAGAAGTAGTCGAGTTCGGAGTCCGGTTGCGCCCGCAACGCCTCGGCGCGGCTCTCTGCTTCCTCTGAGGCGGCCTGAAACTCCGGTGGAAGGTCCTCCTGGGTCAGTTGGGTGAGAAAGACTCGCGTTTTCGCCCGCTTCGCTGTCCTCGCTGCTTTGCCTGGGCCGCCGGGGATACGTGGTGCCCGATAGATTCCGTCCAGTCGGTCGAGTTCCGTCGTGCCGATCGGTGTCGTACAGAGCCCGGTGATGAACCGGATTGCATCGCTCACCGCCGAGCGGTCGTTGGTCTCGACGATCGCCTCGGCGAGCACGTCTCGCGAATGGGCCGACACGTTGGCGCTGCCGACGAATGCGGTACTGCCAAACACGAAGACCTTCGCGTGCAGATGCTCGCACGAGAAGAGGCGCACTCCCTTGCGAGAGAGCTTGCGGAGCGACTCCGGTGCGGTCTGTCCGCTCGCGACAGCCGCTTTGCCTGCATTGACGACGAGCGTGTTGCCCGCTCGGAGCGGCAGGAGGCGGTGCCCTTGCCTGCCGAAGTACGGCACGGCGGCGAAGGCCTGGCCGCGGCACTTGCGTGTGGCCGTCGTGAGCGTGCTCCAAACACGGTCGGCGTGCAGGCGGGTGGTCATGGCTATAAAGAATATGGTGGGGGTGGGGCGGTCATTGGTCGCAACTCGCATCAAGTGTGCCGTTCGCGGCAGTTGTTGCAAAAAACGCAACAACTGCCCCCCGATCGAGTTCCTCCCCCTTGAAAACTGCTCCCAAGTGCCTGGAAATGCTCGACTTGTGGCGGCCGAAGAGTTGACCGATCTGGTCGAGCGAAAGCCAGACCGTGTCGTGGAGCTCGTCGACCGCGACCGGCACCAGGCCGGAGGCCCCGTCGTAGACGACGAGGCCGGCTCCGGCGGGAACCGGCGGGAGGGAAGCGGCGCTTGCCGGCTTTCTGGCCGAGGTGTGTTTAGCCGCCATCGCCGTCTTCCGGGACGCTTTCGGCGGCGGAGTCGCCGTCCTCCTCGCCGTCGGGGTCGGTGTCGTCGGAGGGATCGTCGCGCTCGACGGAATCGGCAGGCAATCGCGCCGCCGCCTCGCGGACGTCGAGCTTCCCCGTGACCACGTCGGAGATCAGGCGGGTGCGGAACTCTGCTAACAAGGCGATCTCAAGCGACATGCGCTCGGAAGATCGATCGATATCCGCGGTATCACGATCCAACACGTCTGAGATGGAAGACTGTTCCTCGAGCGGGGGAAGCGGAAGTTGCATGATCTTAAAGGCACCGTTCGGCAGGTGCGTCTGATTGAATCCGTCGTCGTGTGCAAGCAACTCCGGGTGCCGATTGGCGACGTAAGAGAGAAACCTCGGCTCCACGCCGTGCGAGCGCAGGATGCAAACTCGCTGATTGACCGCGTAGCTTTGCTCATCGGATACGAGGAATGTACGGGCAAGAGCGCGGCCACGGGGGAGATCACTCATCACCATGAGTACATCACCTCGCAAGGCGGGGCTGAGGTTTTTCGTGCACCTGCGGAAGCTCCGCCCATTCGTTGAGACGAATCGGGCTGTGACGCAGATGTGCTCTCCATCGGGTTCGACAAATTGCTCGTGTGCTTTTGCGGAGATCAGCCTGCACACGCTCGCAGCACGAGCCACTCGCCAATGCTGCGGAATGTCGCCAAGCCACTCGATTCCAGATGCCTTGAGTGGGAGGCTCTGGTCGAGGCCGCGGGTGACGGCGCGGTGGATGATCGCCTGCTTCTGCTCCTCTAGGAGCGTGATAAGCTTCTGCTTCGATCGGATGAGTCGCCGGATGCGGCGGTCGGCATGGGCAAGAAACGTCGCGATTGCTGCTTGCTCTGAGGGTTTGGGGCATGCGAACTCAATTTCACGCATTCGCGGTATGGACAAATCCCATTGCCCAACCCGGACGCCATCAGAGGCCTGAGTGAATGAAGGGACATAAGCCCGCGAGCGGATCGCTCTATGGAAGAAATCGCCATCGACACCAGCCACGTCGAACACGAAGTAGGCGGGGCTCACGATTCCTTCGTTGCGAGAGATGCCGTAGGAGCCCTGCCAAGCCTTCATCTTGTTCATGGCGAACTGGCCACATCGAACAACCTTGTAGTTGCTGAGGTCATCCGGGATGAAGTTGTGATTCTCGTCAGCCGAATGGATGTCTCGCAGAATCACGCCCCTTTCCCTCACGACGGAAAGGAGCGGGAGGTCAGGGCGATTCCGTTCCGTGACACGATCCAACACCTGCCGTAGTTTGCGTATCTCCCAATGCTCCGGCACCCGCCCAAGCCATGGCACCCCCGAATCCTTCATCTTCGGATAGGGCTTGAGTCCCTCGATCATCGCGTCACCTCCTCTTGGACGCGGGCCGGATCCCAGATCCGCTTCGCGATCTGCCGGTAAAGCTCCTGCCGGGCGTCGAGATCGGCCTTCTTAAAGTGCTCGTGCGGCCGGAAGGGGAGGCCGCTGCGGGCCACAAATTGGAGAAAGCCGGGGTTGTGGTCGTAGCAGCCGGGGTGGAGCGAGCGGGCGAGGAGGTTCTGCGAGAGGTAGTGGGGCACCTTCTCGGCATAGGGGAGGTCGTTGTAGGAGGCATTGAACTTCTTCGGCAGGAGCAGCAGGCCGCCGAGCCGGTTGCGGTATTCGGTGAAGTCGGCAGGGCTCGCGAACTCGTCGGTGTGGCGGGAGGCGTGGTCGGCCCAGACGTGCTCCACCTCGTAACGGTTGCCGCCTTCCTTGACGAACTCGACGTAGCGGGAGGGATTTCCCGATTCCTGCTCCACGGAGTCACTGAGCCGGGCGAGCACGCGATGAAGCAGATAGCGATTCTGCTGGTGAACGCGAAGGCGGTCGTTGGAGTCGAAGGTTTCGGATTCCTCGGCAAGTGTGGCCGTGAGCGTCGCGGCCAACTCCGACGGCGCGAGCCCGCGGATCGACTTCATGACGTTGAACATCGTGTATTGCATCGTCGAGTAGGAAATCTGGCGGAAGTTCCAGATCCGCCGCGCGAGGAGGATGTCGATGAAGGCGGCCACGATCCGCAGCTTCTTGTCGACGGTCGTTGTGGCGTCCTCTGGCCGCAGGGGCGCGAGCAGGAGCATGTTCTGAAGCGTAAAGCCGAGTTGCGCGTTGAAATGAATCGTCGCGAGCTCTGGCACGAAGTCGTTCGAGGCCTCGACGATCCGCAGGTAGTGGCGGGAGTAGAAGTCGAAATCGCGGTCGACGAAGCGGTAGAACGAATCGGGGGACTCGAGGCCGAGGGCCGGGGAGGTGTCCCGTAGCCAGCGATGGAACTCGGTGCCGATGCGGTCGAAGTCTTCCGCTTTTGCGTCCTTTTTCCGTTCGCGAATCTTCGTGGCGTATTGGCTGCGGAGCCAGGCCTTGAAGCAGTCGGCCTCGACCTCCTTGCCGGCGTCATTGAGGGCTCGGAGGCGATCGCGCCAGCGAGTGTTTACGGCGGTGCGACGGTCCTCCGCCATGTTCGCAAGCAGATACCCTTTGAGCATGTCGGTGGGGCTCAACGAGAGCCCCCGGTCGTTCATCGTCTCGAAGATCGTGTAGGCGTCATCGTCGTTGTAGGCGACGATTTCGACGAGGTGGACGTTGTTGAGCAGCCAGTCGATGAAATACGGCAGGGCTTCGTCGCGCAGCTCCTGCGGAAACGCCGTCTCGATGTCGCGGTAGCGGGCGACGACGTTTTGGACCGATTCGGTGCGGCCGGTGATGTCGATCGGCCGGCCGTCGTAGAGTCCCTCCATCGCCGGGAGCCGATCGGGCACGTCAATATTGAAAGACTTCTCTCCGAAGGCCTCGGAGAAGATGAGATCGTCGATGGTCACCTGATGCGGCCGGCCCTGCTGGAGGTTGCGCAGGAAGACGAGGAGCAGAGTGAGGCTCGTGAGTCGCTGCTGGCCGTCGACGATCGAGTTGTCGCCCCCCTTCTTGCTCACGATGATCGAGCCGAGGAGGTAATGGGGATAGCCGGCGACGCGCCGCCGTTCATGGGAAGGGTCGTAGTCCTCCAGGAACTTGCCCCCAAGATCGTCGATCAGTTCGCGGATCTGCTTGTCCTGCCATTTGTATTCGCGCTGGAAGTAGTCGATCGAATACTTGACCCCTTTGAGCAGTTCGCGGACGGTTTTCGCTTTGCCGTCGATGGCGCGGTCGGTCATGGCTGGCCCCCGATGATCTCGGCGAGGAGGCCGTCGGTCTCCTTTTCGAGCGCAAGAATGTCGGCCCGGATCTCCTCCAGGCTTCGGAGGGGCTGCGGCTTGTAGAAGTGGCGGGTGAAGCTCACCTCATAGCCGATCTTCACGCTGTCGGGCGAATACCAGGCGTCGGGAGCGTGGGGGAGCACCTCCCGCTCGAGGAAAGCATCGATTCCGCCCGGCTCGAGGAGCGGGATCTGCTCGGTGTCGCGGAGTTCCGGATCGGGCTCGTATTCGACCACGGCCGGCTTCCCGTCGATCGTCGCTGGAAAAAGCCCTCGGAGCGGGTCGGCCTTCGTGCCCTTCTTGTGAATCTTGCGGATCACCGGTGCGGCCTGCTCGTCCCGCTTCCCGTCGTCTTTCAGGGCCTTCAACTCTTTGGCGGCATAGGCCCGCTCTGGATCGGCTCCAGCGACGCGCAGCGGGCGTTCAACCGTCACCTTCCAGGAGCCGAAGGCTTTGTTGGAGAAAATCTTCGACTGCTCGCTCTCCTCGAACCCGAGGAACGCGTCGCAGATCCGCGAGATGTCTTCCTCGGAGAGTTCGCAGTTCTTCTTGCCGAGATTCTTCCGCAGCGGCTTGAACCAGGTCGTGGCATCGATGAGTTGGACCTTGCCCCGGCGGTTCTTCGGCTTGCGGTTCGTGAGTATCCAGACGTACGTGGCGATGCCGGTGTTGTAGAACATGTTCAGCGGCAGCGCGACGATCGCTTCGAGCCAGTCGCTCTCGATGATCCAGCGGCGGATGTTGCTCTCTCCCTGACCGGCATCACCGGTGAAGAGCGAGGAGCCGTTGTGGACCTCGGCAATCCGGCTGCCGAGTTTTGTGCCGGTCTTCATCTTCGAGAGCATGTTGGCCAGAAAGAGCATCTGGCCGTCGCTCGATCGCGTGATGAGCGAGTATTCCGGGTCTCCGTCGTGCTCGATGATGAAGCGGGGATCCTTGATGCCCTTCTTGCCCCCCATCCGTTCCTGGTCGGTGGACCAGCTCTTCCCGTACGGGGGATTGGAGAGCATGAAGTCGAACTCCCGCGACGGAAAGGCGTCGTTGGCGAGTGTGGAGTGCTCCGGCCCGCCGACGATGTTGTCGGCCGCCTCTCCGTCACCCTTCACGAGAAGATCGGCCTTGCAAATGGCGTAGGTTTCGCCGTTGATCTCCTGGCCGTAGAGGTGGGTGGCCACCTGCTTCTTGTGTCGCTTGGCCAGTTCCTGGAGGGTCTCCTCGGCTACGGTGAGCATGCCGCCGGTGCCGCACGCGCCGTCATAAAGGAGGTAGGTGCCCGATTCGATTTCCTTGGCAATCGGCAGGAAGATCAGATTCGCCATGAGCTTCACGGCGTCACGGGGAGTCCAGTGCTCGCCCGCTTCCTCGTTGTTCTCCTCGTTGAATCGACGGACGAGCTCCTCGAAGAGCGTCCCCATGGCGTGGTTGTCGAGCCCGGCGGGGCTGACGTCGACTTGCGGTGAGAGAAACTTCTCGATGAGCGTGCCGAGGGCGTCGGCCTTGGAGAGCTTCGGGATCTGATTTCGAAACTCGAAGTTCTCGAGGATGTCCTGGACGTTCGGTGAGAAGCCGTCGAGGTAGGCTTCGAAGTCGGCCTTCAGCTGCTGCTGGCTCGACCGGGCCCTGAGGTCGCGAAGGGTGAACTTGGAGGTGTTGTAGAAGGCCTGGCCGGCGGCTTGGCGGAGGGCCGCGTCCTGGTTGGCGATCTTGGCCTTGTCGAGCGACGCCTTCATGTCGAGCACGGCCTTCTTCGTCGGCTCGAGCACGGCGTCGAGACGTCGCAGGACCGTCATCGGCAGGATCACATCGCGGTACTTTCCGCGGACGAAAAGGTCGCGGAGCACGTCGTCGGCGATGCCCCAGATGAAGTTGGCGAGCCACGAGAGCTTTGAAGAATCCATCAGTCTTTCCTCAGCGTCTGCGTCGGTCCGGGACGTCCGACAGCACCATGGGGGAGTCTACCCAGATGATGGTTGGAGTCCGTAAGCATGACTGCAGACGCCCCGGTCACTGCTCTTCCGCTGAATGCCGCCTTTGAATGGAGAAAGGCCCGGTCCATCGCACTCCCGCACCGGTCTCCCGATTACGGGACGCCCTCGTGCAGCGAGATCGGGGCGTTGCGGCCGACTGGAAACGGCTTTTCAAAAACGTCTGGCCCTCCCGCGGCGGCATTCGTCTTGCGCCGGCTCCAGCCTGCTTCGGTTACGGCGGTCCCAGCCGTTCCATGCCGCTCTCCCGGCGCTGCCGACGACGAAGTCCGCCAGTCAGATGCGATCTACAGATACGGGCTGAACAGGCGGGCGATGCCGTCGCGGAGGCGCACCGGGAGGCTCCGGGCATCCATCTCGGCGAGGGTCCGCGGCCGTGAGCGGGCGATCATGGCGGCGATCCGGGCGTCGAGGGCGGACGCCAGACCGCGGTCGTAGGTCTCGACGTTGAACTCGAAGTTGAGCCGCATGCTCCGCTCGTCCCAGTTGCCGCTGCCGAACATCGCCCAGGCGGAATCGACCACCATCAGCTTCGTGTGCTCGAACGGAGGCGGCGACATCCAGACGTTGCAGCTGCGGGCGAGCACCTGCCAGAGCATGGCATCGCTCGCCCAGCCCACGAGCGCGAGGTTGTTTTCCTCGGGTAGCACGATGTCCACCTGCACGCCCCGCAGGGCCGCGACGTCGAGGGCCTGGAAGATCGCGTCGTCGGGCAGGAAGTACGGCGTCATGATCCGCACCGACCGCTGGGCGGCCGCCAGCGCGCCGACGAGTACCAGCTTGATGCGACCGATGTCGGGATCGTCGGGGCCGAAGCGGATGCCACGGGCGAGCATCTCGCCGGCGGGATCGAGCACCGGCTGCCAGGCGGGCCCGGCCAGCGTCTCCTCCGCCGCGAATGCCCAGTCTTCCGCGAACACCTCCAAGAGCTGGGCCACCACCGGTCCCTCCAGCCGGAAATGAGCGTCGCGGACCGGGTGCCGCGGCTCGTGGGCGAGCCAGCAGCCGTCGCGGATGTTCAAACCCCCGGTGAAGCCGACGCGGCCGTCGACGACCATGATCTTGCGGTGGTTTCGCAGGTTGGCATACGGAAAGTAGAAGGGCACGCTCGTGGGCAGGAAGCGGGCCGCCTTCACGCCCCGCGAGGCCAGGATCCCGGTGATGGGCGGGAAGGTGTAGCTGGAGCCGATGCCGTCGATGAGCACCCGCACCTCCACGCCGCGGGCGACGGCCCGGCCGAGAGCTTCGGCGAAAATCCGCCCGGTGGGATCGTTGTCGAAGATGTAGGAGGCGAGGGCGATGCTTCGCGTGGCAGCGTCGATGGCCGCGAGCATGAGGGGATAGGCCTCGTCGCCGCCATCGAGAGGTTCGATGCGGTTGCCCTCCACGAGCGGGCGGGCGGTCACGTTGCCGACCAGCGTGGCCAGTGACCGCAGGGGCGCTCCGGCGGGGCCGATCGCTGCGTCGAGACGCTGCGCTGGAGCGACCGCCGGCTCCAAGACGTGGGTGATCCGAGCTTGCCCGGCGCGGAGTTGCGTCGCTCGGGACCGGATCCGGTTGACGCCGAGCACGGCGTAGGCGATGGCCCCGAACACGGGCGAGAGCCAGATCAGCCCTACCCAGCCGATCGTGGAACGGGTGTCGCGCTTGACGAGGATCGCGTGGGCCGAGGCTCCCAGGGTCACGGCCAGGACCGCGGCCGCCGTCAGGTGCGGCCAGAGCACCACGAACCACCGCCACGCGTCGGCTGCCAGAGTCTCCATAGGAGACCACCCTAGCAAAGAGCCGGCCCCCAGCGGCCTGTCGGGGCCGGCCCGGGAACGCCCGGGCGGGGGTAACGCGCGTGGGCGTGGGTGGGGCGATTCGCTCCACCCAGAACGGGGGGGTGGAGCGAATCGCTCCACTTGGGAGTCGTCACATGGGGCGATTCGCCCCACGGCCGCCGGCACGCCGGGATGTCGGTCGCGGCCAGGGAGTTCACGAGAAAACCCTTTTTCCTGGCGGTTTTCGCAAGGTTTGCCGGTTGGAAAGGATCGTGCCGCGAGATTTTTCAGGCTTTGGCACGGCGGTTGCATTTGATTTCCGTCGGCCGAGGGATCAGCGAGATCCCAAAGCTCCGGAACACCATCCGGACCACCTCCACCTCGTGATTCAGGAGAAAGCATCATGCAGTTCATCACCATCGGCGTGTTCACCGCCCTCAGCCTGCTCGCCATGAACCCCGCCGCCAAGGCGGACAACTTCCTGGCCGTCGTCGACTTCAGCCCCAAGGCTTCGCTCGCCTGGGCCGGCGAAAATGAGACGTTCGCCTCCCTGTCGGTCGGTCCCGTCGACCAGCTCCCCGAAGGCGAGATCGACGTGAAGCTGATGACCGCCCTCGCGGCTCCCGAGCCCCCGGCGATCGTCCTCGCTGGCATGGCCCTCGGCGGCCTGATCTGCGGCCGGTCGTTCCTCCAGAATCGCCGCAAGGCCACCAAGGAGACCACCTGATGTTGTCCCGCACTCGCGAGTCGGCCGTCAGGACGCTTACGGCACTGGACGTCGTCCTCTGCCTGGTCCCGATCGGGCTGTTCGTATCGATCCTGACGCTCGTGTGACCGTTTCCGATTTCCAAAGCCTTACAACGTCGATTCTCAACCCTGGAAAGTAGTGGTGCCATCATGGTGATTGCCAACAGCCTTGCCGGTGAACTGACCTCCACCCTGCCTGGCGTGGTGGTGGTCGATCCCCGGTTCGACGCGTACACGGCCCTCGCCGCCAGCGCTCGTCTGGGAAAGATCGATCTCCACATGCGTTCGAGTGGCCAAGCGGCCCTCAAGCTGGTCGATCGCATCCACGTCGATGCGTGGCTGATCGCGACCGAGCTCGACGACATGGCCGGAGAGGATTTCGTGGGCCTCCTGCAGGCCCGCCGTGGCGACGCGAAGATCGCCATGGTCGATGAAGCAACCGCAGGGTCCCGGCGTTTCGCCCTCGCCGAACAGGCCGGTCGTGAAGCCGGCGTTGACATGGTGTTGTCAACGCCGATCACGGTGGCCGATCTCGAGGAGCTGCTGGGCCTGCCGATCGAGGAGCGTCGTCGCCGGTTTCCGGCGGCTCCCGGCCGCTCGTGGGCCGCGCTTCCGGTCAGCGTCGGTGCCGCGATGATCGCCATCGCGGTGCTGATGATCGGCTGAACGGCACCTGCCGATTCAGAGCGGATTCGAGACGAACGGGCCTCCGCGGCACCGCCTGAGGTGGTGTAGTGCTGCGAGTTGGCCCGTCGTCTCGAACGCGTTTCTATAGACCGGATCGTGGAAGCCCTCGATGTCGATGGCTCCCCGCCAGCCGCAGAGACGAAGGGTGTCGATGATGGCCCGCCAGTCGCTGTCGCCGAAGCCCGGCAGACGGTGCTGGACGTAAGGCACGCCGCCCCGGATGCCGTGCTCGCGGATCACGTGCCAGAGGATGTTGGCATCCTTGCCGTGGATGTGCCAAATGCGGGAGTGGTACTTGCGGATCTGCGGGAGCGGGTCGGCGAAGCTGACGAGCTGATGGCAAGGCTCCCACTCCAGGCCGAGTACCGGGCTGTCCACTGCGGCGAAGATGGCGTCCCACGCGGTCGGCGCGTGGGCGATGTTCCAATCGCCGCTCTCCCACGTTCCCCGCTTCTCGCAGTTTTCGAAGGCGATCCGCACGCCGCGGTCGGCGGCCCGCCTGGCGAGCGGCCCGAAGACCTTCGCGAACGGCTCATACGACTCGGGCAAGGGCCGACCGGGAATTCGCCCGGCGAACCCGGAGACGATGTCGCAGCCGAAGAGCGACGCCGCGTCGATCAGCCGTTCCCAGTCGCGGACGGTCTCGGGGCTCGTCAGCGGGTTGCCGTAGACCCCGATCGCGCTGATCCGCGGCGGGAGGTCCGCCGTCGCTTCGCCGTGCGTGTCGAGCGTGCGACGCACCGCCGCGGCCAGGGCCGCGACGTCGTCGTCGCCGACGGTGCGGCCGAAGCTGACCTGGAAGGTCTCGAAGCCGTGCGGGAGCAACTGGCGGATCACCTCCGCCGTCCGCTCGTGGGCGGGCACGAGCGTGCCGATCCGGATGTCTTCGTGGCCTTGCATGGCGGGTGAGTGTACCTCGGTGCACGCGGCCGCTGTACGATGCTCCGCATGCGTCTGCTCAGCTGGAACATCCACAAGGGCATCGGCGGCCGCGATCGTCGGTATTCGCTGGAGCGGATCATCGCCTGCATCGAGGCGGAGAATCCCGACCTGGTCTGCCTCCAGGAAGTGGATCGGCACGTCCGTCGCAGCGGCCACCACGACCAGCCGCGGCTTCTGGCCAGCTGGTTTCGCTGCCACGCCGTGTTCCAGCCGACGGTGGCGGTGGCCGCCGGCGGCTACGGCAACCTGGTGCTCTCGCGGTGGGCGGTGTCGAGCCGCCACCGGATCACCCTCCGCCTCGGAAGCCGAAAACCCCGTGGCGCGCAGCTCCTCGTGATCGATTCGCCCGAGGGCCCGCTGCACCTCGTGCACACCCACCTCGGGCTCGCCGAGCGGGAGCGGCGCTGGCAGGTGGCCCGCCTCCTGGGCCACATGCTGTTCCGGTCGGCCGACGCG
>Ga0207954_1000002_pt1 | contig 92554 bp, 92 predicted proteins | sample CryBogmetaGMA0M_FD_184547 | JGI IMG/M metagenome (GOLD analysis project Ga0207954, IMG submission 184547) | Freshwater microbial communities from Crystal Bog, Wisconsin, USA - MA0M (SPAdes) | ecosystem: Environmental > Aquatic > Freshwater > Lake | place: Crystal Bog, Wisconsin, USA | collected... | reverse complement strand
CCCCACCACCCCCGACGACCTGCTGGACGAGGCCCGGGCCATCTTCAGCAACACGCTGGTGGCCAGGGATTTCCTCAGCATCGATATCAGCCCTGAGGAGCCGGCGAAGGGTGGGGCAGCGGTGCCGCCGCAGGACGCGAAGGCCCCGGCCTGAGGGGCCTCGACAGCCTCCACCTGCAACAGTTCACGTGATTCCGCACCGGGGGGCCCTTCCCCCGTGATACAAGGTCTCAGTCGCGGTCTCACCGCCTTTTCGCCGGCTTCCACCAATGGCCTCCTTCCTCCGCTCAGCCGTTCGCGCCTTCACCACGACCCTGTTGGTCCTGCCGATGGCGCTGCTGGTCTGCTTCGCCGGTTCCGCCAACGCCGCCCAGTGGAGCAGCGAACAGCTGACGGTGCCCGCCATGCCCGACGGCACCACCGTCACGTTCAGTGAGAAGGAGATCAAGGCGGGCCGCAAGATCTTCAACGACAGCTGCGGCACCTGCCACGCCGGCGGCATTACCAAAACCAACCAGAACGTCGGCCTGGATCCCGAAACCCTCGCCCTGGCCACCCCGCCCCGGGATTCGGTGGATGCCCTTGTCGACTACATCAAGGACCCCACCTCCTACGACGGCGAATACAGCATTTCCGACGTGCACCCCAGCCTGCGCAGCAGCGATGTGTTCGTGAAAATGCGCGATCTCGATGAAGATGACCTGCGCCTGATCGCCGGCTACATCCTGGTGGCCCCCAAGGTGCAGGGTCAGCAGTGGGGCGGCGGCAAGATCTACTTCTGAACCCCACACCCCCTGCAAGATCAGGCCACCGGAATCTCAGTTGCCAGGCCCGCCTGGGTCCATGCTGCCGCCGGCCCCCTCGGGCCGGCTTTTTGCTGGTGGGGGTTGCTGATTGGCGGGATCCAGGGAGGTGGGCTGCTTGCTGTACCACCACTCCTGGAGCTCCGCCGTCAACCGCTGGGGAAACAGCGTGATCACCGTGCGGGTGGGACGGGCCCCCGGCTGTAGCAGCTCCACCGCGTAGGAGGGGCAGCGCCGGGCCGCCAGGTCGGCCACGAAACGCCGGCCCACCCGCCGCCAGCTGGGCTCCTTGCTGCGCCAGGCCAGGCGGCAGCAGGGCCAGGGCAGTTCCTCCCGATCGAACAGCCGGCAGCAGGGCCCAAGCACCCGGTAGCTGTACTGACCGCCGGGACTGGCATGCTCACTGCCCGCCGCCAGCACGCTGGTGGCCTGGGGTGCCGGGCCGGGGGCAATCGGAGCAACGGTCATGGTGGGCCAGCAGGCGCTGCGGACGGGAGGTGGACATAAAAAAGCCACCCCGGAGGGTGGCCGCAGACTGACAGAAGGCCCCAGGCTTGCAAGGGGAGATCCCGCTGGCAAGGGTCTGGTGGCACGGCTGGAGGCCTGAAGGGCTCAGTAGAGCTCTTCCTCGGCGTGGGTTTTGATCGTGCAGTCGGAGGTGGGGTAGGCCACGCAGGTCAGAACGAAGCCGGCCTCGATCTGGTCGTCGTCGAGGAAGCTCTGATCCGACTGGTCCACGGTGCCCGAGGTCAGCTTCCCGGCGCAGGTGGAGCAGGCACCGGCACGGCAGGAGTAGGGCAGGTCGATGCCCTGCTCTTCAGCTGCGTCGAGGATGTACTGGTCGTCAGGAACCTCAATGGTCTTGTTGAGGCCCTCGCTCTCGCTGATGAGGGTGACCTTGTAGGAAGCCATGGAGAAGGGATTGGGGCTCACAGGCGCCCGATTGCCAGGGCCTGTAGGACTCGCCATTCATACATCGGCCCGGGGGCATTCCTGTCGATCTTCGCCCCGCAAGCTGGGAAGCCCAATCAAAGCCTTCTCACAGATCAGCGTGCCTTATGGCACAACGGCCTGTGACCGGAGTGTCATCAGTCCCCAGCGATCCTGCTGGGCCGTCAGTTCGGCCCGCCAGCCCCGCTCCGCCAGCGCCTGGGCCAGGTCGTCGGCCTGATCCACCAGTAGGCCGCTCAACAGCCCGACCCCGTTCGGCGCCAACAGGCGCGTGAAGCCGCCGCAGAGGGCTTCGATCACCGGCGCCAGGATGTTGCAGAGCATCAGGTCGGCAGGGTGGCCCTGGAGCCCCTCCGCCAGCTCCTCCAGCGACCCCTGCAGCACGGCCAGGCCATGGATGTGGCCATCGCCGGCCAGCTGGTTGAGGGCGGCATTCCCGGCCGTGGCCCGCACCGCCAGCGGATCGATGTCGGCCGCCAGCACCGCAGCCGCCCCCAGCCGCAGGGCCGCCAGGCCCAGCACGCCACTACCGCAGCCCAGATCCACCACCCGCCGGCCCGCCAGCGGCAGCGTCTCGAGGGCCTCCAGACACAGCCGGGTGGTGGGATGGCTGCCGGTGCCGAAGGCACTGCCGGGATCCATGCGGATCAGCAGGCGCCCGGCCTGGTCAGCCGGCACCTCCAGCCAGGCCGGCAGGATCAGCAGCCGAGCGCCGACCGGATCGGGCTGCCAGTGCTGTTTCCAGCTCAGGCTCCAGTCCTCATCAGGCTGCCGCCGCCACTCCAGCTCGGGCAACACCAGCCCGAAGGGCTCCGCCAGGGGCGCCAGGGCCCGGGCCAGTTCCTGGCGCTCGTCGCAGGGCCAGTCAACCTCCGGCAGCCAGGCCAACAATTGGCGCCGCTCCGGCGCCTCAGGGGGATACTGCAGCGCCACCCGGGAGATGCCCAGGGTCTGCAGCTTCCACACCAGCGACTCCTCCAGCTCCTCGGGGCAGGCCAGGCTGAGCCGCCACCAGTTGTTGCCGCCGGCAGGGTCAGAGGCCATCAGAGGGTGACCGGATGGGCTTCCTGGATGCCGTTGATGGAGTGGATCGTGGCCAGCAGGCTGGGAGGGATCGGATCGTCCAGGCTCAGCACCATCACGGCATCGCCCCGCACGATGCGGCGCCCCACCTGCATCGAGGCGATGTTGACGTTGTGCTCACCCAGCACGGAACCCAGCTGGCCGATGATCCCCGGCATGTCGCGGTGCCGGGTGAACAGCATGTGACGGCTCGGGGAGACATTCACCGGGAACTCGTCGATGGTGACAATGCGCAGCTCCCCATCGGCGAACACCGCCCCGGTGACGGAGTGGTCACCCTTGGCACCGCGACAGACCAGCTGCAGTGATCCCCCGGCGAAATCACGGCTGGCGTCGTCCTTCACCTCCAGCACATGGATGCCGCGTTCCCTGGCCTCCAGGGAGGCGTTCACATAGTTGATGCTGTCGCCCAGGGCGGTGGAGAGCACGCCCTTGAGGGCCGCCACCACCAGGGGCTGGGCCGGATGGGAGGCGAAATCCCCTTGCAGGCGCACCTCCAGGCTGCTGATCTGACCGCCGGCCAGCTGGCAGATCAGCTGGCCCAGGGTTTCGGCCAGCTGAAGGTGGGGCTTGAGCTGCTCCATCACCTCGGCGTTGAGGCCGGGGATGTTGACGGCGCTGCGGGCCGGCAGGCCCAGCAGCACGTCGCGAATCTGCTCGGCCACGTCGATGGCCACGTTCTCCTGGGCCTCTTCCGTGGAGGCGCCCAGGTGCGGGGTGAGGATCAGCCGCTCCTTCACGCTGCGCAGCGGTGAATCGGCCGCCAGGGGCTCCTTGGCAAACACATCGAGGGCCGCCCCGGCGATCACCCCCTGCTCCACGGCCTCCGCCAGGGCCGCCTCATCGACGATGCCGCCGCGGGCGCAGTTGACCAGCCGGGCCGTGGGTTTCATGGTGCGCAGCAGGTCTGCGTTCACCAGGTTCTCGGTGTCGGGCGTGCGGGGCAGGTGCAGGGTGACGTAATCGGCCTGGCTGAACAGCTCCGGCAGGGGCAGCAGCAGCACCTGGAGCTGCTGGGCCCGCTCCGGCGAGACGAAGGGGTCGTAGGCGACCACATCCATGCCCATCGCCCGGGCGACCCGGGCCACATGGGAGCCGATCTTGCCCAGGCCCACCACGCCGAGCACCTTCTTGTAGAGCTCGTTGCCCACGTAGGTCTTGCGGTCCCAGCCGCCGGCCATCGTGCTGGCGTGGGCATGCGGCACATGGCGCGACAGCGCCAGCATCAGGGCCAGGGCCTGTTCCGCCGCGGCAATGGTGTTCCCCTCCGGCGAATTCACCACCAGCACGCCCCGACGGGTGGCGGCCGGTACATCGACGTTGTCAACCCCCACCCCGGCCCGGCCGATGATGCGCAGGCGATCGGCGGCCTCGATCACTTCGGCGGTCACCTGGGTGCCCGAGCGGATCATCAGGGCGTCGTACTCGCCGATGATGGCCTTCAGTTCCTCAGGGGGCAGGCCGGTGCGCACATCCACCTGGGCGACCTGGGACAGAATGTCGATGCCCGTCTGATCGATGGGATCGGAAACCAGGACCTTCGTCATGACCGGCGGGGTGGGGGGATGGGCCGGAGGTGCAGTGTAGAGATGCGACCGGGCGCCGCCTGAACAGGGAGAATCGGTCGACAAGACGGGCCGACCTTGGCCGGGGAGTGATGCCGTGTCTCTGACCGTGGTGGTGGTGCTCGACGACCACAAGCGGCTCGAACAGCTGCGCGAGCGGCTGGCCAGCGCCGATCCCCCGCTGTCGGCCCTGGTGGCGATCGGCGCCGGCGAGACCGAGCTGGCCAGCGTCGAACGGCTCGACCCCGGCGCCGCCCGCCGCCGCCGTCAACGCTCCATGGCCCGCTGGCTGATCCCCTTCGGCTTCCTCGCCGGCGTCACCTTCACCCAGATCACCGACCTGCACACCTTTGACGCGGTGGGGGCATGGGGGGAACCGCTGATCGGCGGCCTGCTGGGCCTGGGCTCCGGCTGGATGGGCAGCTTCGCCGCCGCCGCCAGCGTCAGCTCGGAGGAGGACGACCGCATCCGCGGCCTGCGTAACCGGCTGGAGGAGGGATGCTGGCTGCTGCTGCTCGAGCCCCGGCCCGGCGCCGACCTGCCCTGGACCCTGCTGCAGCAGGCCCGCCCCAAGGCGGTGATCCGACTGGGCGAGACCTGAGCCATGGCCGCCCTGTCCACCCCTCGGGAGCTACCGGAGGGCCATCCCCAGCGGGCACGCCTGGAGCCCCTGGTCGCCGCCGCGGCCTCGGCTCTGCGCGGCTGGCAACCGGTCTGGAGCGGCTTTCTCGACGCCGACCTACGCGAGCAGGCCGAGACCTGGCTCGGTGATCTCAGCGACCTGAGCCTCGCCAGCTGGGGAGGCTTTGCCGGCGCCGAGCGCCGGCGGTTGCTGCTGCAGCCCAGCGAGGCCCTGGCCATCGATCCGGCTGATACCAACCAACTCAGCATCGGCCTGGCCGGTCTGACGATCAGCGGCAATTTTCTGTTCGACCCCGCCGAAGCCGCGGATTTCCGCGCCGCCCTGGCGGCGGCGGGGGCTACGACGGCCGAACTAGGGGACCTCTGGCTACGGGGCGATCGCGGTGCCCAGGCCGTGGCCAGCTCCGCCCTGGCGGAGCGACTCGACGGCGGCAGCGGCCTGGTGCGCACGGTGGAGGTGCGCTTCGAGGCCAGGCCCCTCACGGAGCTGCAGCCGCCGGCGGCCCGCCCCCGGCGAACCCTCAGCAGCGTCGAGGCCTCCCTGCGGGTCGACGCGGTGGGCTCCGCCGGCTTCGGACTCTCGCGCAGCCGCATGGCTGAGCAGATCCGCCAGGGGGCCGTGCGAATCAACTGGCAGACCGTGACCAGCCCCAGCCGGGAGCTGGTGGTGGGGGACCGGGTGCAGCTGGAGAACCGCGGAGAACTGGCGATTCAGTCCGTCGACCGCACCCGCCGGGACCGCTTCCGGATCCAAATGGAGCGGCGTTGAGGGCGCCGGCTCGGCCGGGAGCCGGGCCGGCGGACTGCCGGGGTGGGGGCTGCTAAGTTGCTTGCCATCGAACGACAGCGCCTTGCGCTTGCGGTCGATTCACTGACGCTTCTCAGCCTGCTGCGATCTCTGTGATCAAGGCCAGTTAGACGATGTCGCCGGTGGGGAGCGGCCGGACGAGCCCTCCGAAGGGCCCACGGCTTCCGCGGGCGATTAGCTCAGAGGTAGAGCACTACCTTGACACGGTAGGAGTCACTGGTTCGATTCCAGTATCGCCCATCCATTTCGTCCATTCAATCTGCGTCCTTGAGCTTGAGCGAGACGACGGCCACCGCGGCAGTTCCCCCGACCGTCGTCGTTGGCCTCGGGCGCTCCGGCATCGGTGCAGCCCGGCTGCTCCAGGCCCAGGGTCACCGCGTGGTTCTGCTGGAGAGCCGCCGGGAGGCCGCTCTTGAGCTGCGGGCCGCCGAACTCGCGCGGGAAGGGATTGACGTCCGTCTGGGCATGGCCCTTGAGCCGGCCAGCTTCGCCGCCCTGGCGGCGGTGCCTTCGCTGGTGATCGTCAGCCCCGGCATCCGCTGGGACCACCCCACCCTCGAGCAGCTGCGCAACCAGGGGGTGCGGGTGATGGGTGAAATGGCGCCAGCTTGGCAGGCCAGCTGTGATGTCCCCTGGATCGGCATCACCGGCACCAACGGCAAAACCACGGTGACCCACCTGGTCCACCACCTGCTCAGCCATGCCGGACTGGATGCGCCCCTTTGCGGCAACGTCGGCGTCTCCGCCGCCGAGGTGGCGCTGGAGCGGCTGCAGCCTGGGCGCCCCCGGCCCGATCGCCTGGTGGTGGAGCTGAGCAGCTACCAGATCGAAGCCACCCCCGAGATCGCTCCGGCCATCGGCATCTGGACCACCCTCACCCCGGACCATCTCGAACGCCACGGCACCCTTGACGCCTACCGGGCGATCAAGCGGCAGCTGCTGCAGAACGCCGGCATCCGCATCCTCAACGCCGACGATGTCGACCTGCGCGAGCGCGCCGCCAGCTGGGACCATGCCGACTGGATCACCGCCGGCCCCCGTGCCGGGCTCCCCCCCGACCTGACGCCGCTTCTGTGGATCGAGGATGGCCTGGTGCAGGCGGCTGAACGGCCGGGCACCGCTGTCCACGGCCCGTTGTTCGCGGCTGACTGCCTGGCCATGCCCGGTGCCCACAACCGCCAGAACCTGCTGATGGCCACGGCCGTGGGGCTGCACTCCGGCCTGGATCCGGCCTTGATGGAGGAGGCCTTCCGCCGCTTCCCAGGGGTCCCGCACCGGCTGGAGAGGATCCGCGAACACCAGGGCGTCGTCTGGTTCAACGACAGCAAGGCCACCAATTTCGATGCCGCGGAGGTGGCGCTCAAGGCCCTGGATGGCCCCCTAGTCGTGCTGGCCGGCGGCCAGGCCAAACAGGGAGATCCCGCCGGCTGGCTGTGCCAGCTCGAGCGTCAGGCCGCCGCCGTGGTGCTCTACGGCGATGCCCGGGAGCCCTTCGCGGCGCTGCTGCGCCAGGCCGGCTACGGGGGAGTGCTGTGCAGCGGCGAGGGGATGGCGGAGGCCGTGGCCCAGGCAGCCGATCTGGCCCGCAGCACCGGCAGCCGGGGCGTGCTGCTCTCACCGGCCTGCGCCAGCTTCGACCAATACAGCGACTTCGAAGCCCGCGGCGACCATTTCCGGCGGCTGGTGCTGGCCCTCTGAAGCCAGGCTCGGCCAGCGCCCCCCCCGGCTTCCCGCCTCTCCATAGACTCGCGAACGCCCTCAGCGGGAGCGCGGCTGCAGCGATGGCCTACTGGTTGATGAAAAGCGAGCCGGATGTCTACGGCATCCACCATCTCGAGCAGGAGCTGACCACCCTCTGGGACGGCATCCGCAATTACCAAGCCCGCAACTTCATGCGCAGCATGCGCTCAGGTGATCGGGCCTTTTTTTATCACTCCAACACCCGCCCCCCTGGCATCGTCGGCCTGATGGAGGTGATCGAAACCGGGCTCACCGATCCCAGCCAGTTCGATCCGGCCAGCAAGTATTTCGATCCCGCCTCCAACCGGGAGGCCCCCCGCTGGGACTGCGCCCGTCTGCGCTATCTGCGCAGCTTCAGCACTATCCTCACCCTCGATTCGCTGAAGGAGCAGTTCAGCCCCGAGCAGCTGGGGGTGGTCAGGCGAGGCAACCGTCTGTCGATCCTGCCGGTCAGCGACGACAGCGCCGAGCGGATCTTTGCGCTGCTGGGCGAAGCCCCCTGAGACTCCGCTGGCCATGCAGCGGAAGATGGATCAGGCCGCCCGCGGTAGTGGTTGCGGAGCCGCCGGATCACGGAAACGGGGCTGGGAGGGGAAAAGATTGGCCAGGTAGCAGCGGGTCACGCCCCGGTCATTAACCCCGTTCTGCACCAGAAAACCAGCCAGGGCGGCCTGAAACAGCCGGTATTGATCCCAGTTTGGATGGAGCTCAATGAACCCCCGCATCGCCTCCAGCAAGGGTTCCGGCACCTCGGTCTGCAAGCTCACCGTTCCTTCCCCGTCCTCTCGATCCGCCGGCGCCATCCAGCCATCCCGTGTCGTGGTGCCAACCAGTTCCCCACATCGACCGCGCAGCGTCAAATCAACGCTGCCAGGCGGCGGCGAAGCGATCCCAGCCTGAGAATCCCGACCCCCGCTGCGGTGAACCCGCGACAGGAGCAGTCCCAGCCGCCATGGCGTCGCCAAAGCGGGAAAGTCAAGCCATGACCTCCAGGCAGCTCGGTTCTCCGCAGGCGGGTTACCCCTGGTGGGCTCCGACGGGACGGGCTGGGGAAAAGGGGCGGAAAAAGCCGCGGAAAAGCGGGAAAACCTGATCAGGAAATCTCTGATCAGCAGTGCTGATCAGGGCAGATCCGAGCCCATGGGACTCATCTGGGAGAGGGCCGCCGCCATGGCGACGCTGGCCGGGGCCGACCAACTTGCCTCCAACGAGCGTTGGCCGGACGCCGCCCTCAGCACGAACCGCAGGCTCCACGCCAGCCGATTTCCCTCGAGGGCCAGCCAGATGCCGGCCGGCGCCGGCGACAGCTCCCGCTCGAATTCCAGGCTCAGGGCCTCTTCAGCCATCAGTTCGGCGACCATGGCGGCCTGCTGATCCACCAGCAGCGCCACCCCGGCCCGCAGGGCTTCGGCTTCCGGCCCGGTCAGCTCGGCCGCCCAGCCCTGGCCGCCGATCAACACGCAGAAGGGCTGGCGGTCCTGGTCATGAACCAGTCGCCAGCCCTCCCCCTCCTGAACCTGCACGGCCGTCAGCCGGGCAGCAGATCCGGTTGATCCTGCTCGTCGCTGAGCTCGATGATGGCCCGCTGAACAGGTTTGATCATCGAATCATCCAGGAGTCCGTCGAAGTCGTCGAAACGGCGCTGCTTGGCCCGGAAAGCGATCCGCACCGTGGTGAGGTAACGGTTGCTGGAGTGACGAATCAGGCTCTCGGCCCGCTGGGCCAGTTCCTTTGGGTTCAGCTGGGCGCTGCGGTGCGGGCTGCTCTGCATGAAACCGGATCCGGATCAGTCGATCAACAAGCTTAGGCCAGGCCCTGCCAGGCGACCTGGCCCCCCTCGGTTCCGCCACCATTGGGATGCCGCCGCTGAGCCACCCCCGCTGAGCCACCGCCAGGGTTAGAAGGGGCCCCTCGCCGCCTCCACCATGGCCGGAACCCTCGCCATCGATCTGGGCAGCACCAGCACCGTGGTGGCCTGGCAGGGCCGCGGGGAAGAACCGACCCTGCTGCCCTTGCCCCCCTACAGCGGCGATGCGCCCTGCGTGGTGCCGAGCCTGCTGTGGCTCGCCAGCCCGGATCAGCCCTTGCCGCTGCTGGGCCGCCAGGTGATCGAAGCGGGCCTGGCGGAGCGCAGCTCCCCCCAGCTCTGCCGTGATTTCAAGCGCTGGATCGGCAGCCCCGGGGCGTCCGCCGCCGCCGGCGAGCCCTGCTGGCTGACGCCGGAGCAGGCCGGTGCCCGGCTGCTGCTGCAGCTCTGGCAGGCCCTGCCGGCCGGGCTGCAGCCGGAGCGGCTGGTGCTCACAGCCCCGATCGAGACCTACCGCGGCTACCGGCTCTGGTTGCAGCAGCTCAGCCGCCAGCTGCCCGTTCCGGAGCTGGCCGTGGTGGATGAACCCACCGCCGCAGCGATCGGATCGGGGTTACCCCCCGGCAGCCGGGTGCTGGTGGTCGACCTGGGCGGGGGCACGATCGACCTGTCACTGGTGGCCCTGGAAGGGGGCGAGGGGCGGGCGGCGCCGATCGCCCAGTTGCTGCGCTTCGCGGGCCGCGACCTGGAGCAGAGCGGCCAGAGCCTGCGCTGTGCCCGGGTGATCGGCAAGGCGGGACTACCCCTGGGCGGACGGGACATCGACCGCTGGATCGCCGCCGAACTGCTGCCGGGGCAGCCCCTTGAGGAGGGACTGCTCCAGGCCAGCGAACGGCTCAAACACCAGCTGAGCGAAACCCCCGCCGCCCTGCAGCTCTGGGCTCCCCCCGGCGGCCCGACCCGGGAGCTGCGGCTGGAGCGCCGCCGCCTGGAGCAGTTGCTACAGGAGCGGGGCCTGCTCGAGCAGCTCGATCTCCTGCTGGAGGCGGTGCTGGCGGCAGCCAGGCGCCAGGGGATCGGCATCGGCGACATCGACGCGGTACTGCCGGTCGGCGGCGGAAGCCGCATGCCGCTGATCCGGCAGTGGCTGGAGCAGCGTTGTGCCCCGGTCCCCCTGCGCGGGGAGCGTCCCATCGAAGCGGTGGCGCTCGGTGCCCTGGCTCTGACGCCGAACGTGCGCCTGCGGGATGTGCTCAGCAGGGGCGTGAGCCTGCGCTGCTGGGACCGGCGCCGGGAACGGCATCACTGGCATCCGCTGTTTGTGCCCGGCCAGAGCTGGCCGACGGAACAGCCCTTGGAATTGGTGCTTGCCTGCGGTGAAGATGGCCAGCGCGAACTGGAGCTGGTGCTGGGGGAACCCCGCCTCGAGCGGCGCTCGGAGGTGGTGTTCGAGGCGGGGTTGCCGGTGCTGCGGGCGCAGACGGCCGGAGAGGCCGCCGTGACCCCGTGGCCGGCTGGCCCGGCCCCGCTGGCCCTGGCCAGCCCCGGCCAGAGCGGGGTCGATCGCCTGCGCCTGCGCTTCCGGATCGACGGCGAAGGCCAGCTGCGGGTCGCCGGCCACGACCTCGAAACCGGGGCGGAACTGCCCGAGCGGAGGCTGGGTCCGGTGCGCTGAGCGCCCACCGGGCCATGCTGGCGGCCCCCCCTCTCCATACAACTGGAGCACTCCCACCCGCCTCCAACCTCCCTTGGCCCTTCGCCGGCACAGATTGCCCCGCTTCTGGCTGGCCATCACCCTTGGATCGGTCGCCCTTGGTGTCGCGGGTGTCTATTGGTGGGAACGCCAGCTGCCCGCCAAAATTGAGCAGGCCGCCGGACGCGGCGATCTTGATGCCTGCCTGAATTACAGCGAACAGCTGGCGGCCCTCAGCTGGCTGCCCGGACGCGCCCCCCTGGAGCAGGGCCGCTGCCGGCGGGCCAAGGCCGCCCAGCTCTGGCAGGCAAAACGCTGGCGGGAGGCCCTGCAGCTCCAGCAGCTGCTGATCGATTCACCGGCAGCCCTGCCCCAGGATCGCCGGCAACAGGCGCTCTGGCGAGAGCAACTGCAGCGCCAGGCGATTCAGCGCTTCCAGGCGGGCGAACTCGCGAACGCCCTGACCCTGCTGGTCCCCCTTGGCGAGGACCACAGCAACGATGGCACCAGCCTCGGGGACGACCTGAGGGAGGCCTGGACCCGCAACCGCCTGCAACTGGAGCGGGCCACGCGGCTGAGCGGTCAGTCGCGCTGGTGGGAAGCCCTCGACGCCCTCAACCGCATCGACCATCCCTGGTGGCAGCAACGCAGCCGCCCCGTCCGTGACCGGGTGCAGAAGGGGCTCAACAGCCTGGCCGGGCAGGACCGGGAGCACGACAGCCACGGCGAGCTGCCCCACACCGTGCCGGCGGACAAACTTGATGCCCTGGTGCAGCGCCGCATCGCCGCCGGCCGCGACGAATGGCAGGCCTTCAAGGAAGCCTGCAACGAACTCGGCGGCAAGGTGGTCGAAGCCGGACCGGAAAGCGCCTGCCAGCGTTGAAAAGCGCCTGGCAGCGTTGATCAGTCGCCGGCGCAGGCGGGCCCGTGACAGGATGGGCCGTTCAGAGGCATACGGGGGTCATGCAGCCAGGCGATCAGGTAAGGGTGAGCACCAGTGTGGTCGTGTTCAACCACCCGCAGCACCGGAACCAGGCCTTCGATCTGGTGGGCCAGCAGGGGGAAGTGCTGCAGCTCCTCACCGACTGGAAGGGTCGGCCGATCAGCCCGACGCTGCCGGTGGTTGTGGCCTTTGGGAAATACCGGGCCCATTTTCGCAGCGAAGAGCTGGAGCCGGCCTGAGCCAGCCCGCCAGCCCTCACGCCTTGATCAGGAACACCCCGTCTTCCCCATCCACCGGCTCCAGGCAGAGCTGAATGCTCTCCTGCCGTGCGGTCGGCACCAATCGGCCGCAGACATCCGGCTGGATCGGCAGCTCCCGGTGGCCCCGATCCACCATCACCGCCAGCAGCACCCGGCGGGGCCGGCCCCAGGCCTGGAGGGCATCCAGCGCCGCCCGCACGGTGCGTCCGGTGAAGATCACGTCATCCACGAGCACCACTACCCTGCCGTCAACCCGCTCCGGCAGCTGGGTGGCCTCCACCAGCCGGGTGGCCACCCGCTCCAGGTCGTCCCGATGGAAAGTGGGATCGAGACTGCCATGGGCGATTGCCTGACCACAGAGCGACTGAATGCGCTCGGCGAGCACCCGGGCCAGGGCCACCCCCCGGGTGGGGATGCCAAGCAAGAGCAACTCCTCGCTGGCGGTGGCGAACTCGAGCAGCTGGGAAGCCATCCGGTCCAGGGTGCGGCCGAGTTCCTGGGGGGAGACCAGCTCCAAGCGCTCCTGAAGACCCTGCTGAGCACCTGGCTGATCAGGCTGGGAGGCTGTCTGCTCGCGTTGCTTGCCGGCTCCGGATTCAGGCGGTTCCACGGGAAGGTCCCAGCTGCGCTGATGCTATTGGCAGGCAGTTCTGCCCCGATGCGCATAGCCGGAGGTCCCGGCCTCACAGCACCGGGGCGACGGCGAAGGCGGGCCCTCCGCACCTGCATCTCCCCCACGGATGGCGGCCTGGTTGTGTGACCAAAGGCTGACGCCATGCCAGGGTTTGGGGGGAAGGTCAAGGAGTGGTTGTAGGTTGGCGTGTGGAGATGTCGCGAAGTCATAGGGCCGTTCGGGTGAAAGCAATTCCCTCCTCCCAGCACTCCACCCTCGGCGCCAGTCCGACCGAGCTTCCTCCCACCGCCAGCGCAGCGTCCGTGGCCCCCGTCGTCCTTGCCATCCTTGATGGCTGGGGCCACAGCAATGACACCATCCATAACGCCATCAGGGCCGCCAGTACCCCCAATATCGATGCTCTCTGGCACGCCTATCCCCACACTTTGATCGAAGCCAGCGGAGCAGCTGTTGGCCTACCCGATGAACAGATGGGTAATTCCGAGGTGGGCCACCTCACCATCGGTTCCGGCAGGATCATCCGTCAGGAACTGGTGCGCATCGGCCAGGCCGTGCGGGACAACACCCTCAGCAACAACCCTGCCCTGAACCAGCTCGGTGATCGCCTGCTGGCCGATGGAAGGGCCCTGCACCTGATCGGCCTCTGTTCCGATGGCGGCGTCCACAGCCACGTGGACCACCTGGGCGGATTGCTGCGCTGGGCCGCCAGCCGGGGCATCCGGGACGTGCGCATCCATGTGATCACCGATGGCCGGGACACCGCCCCCAACAGCGCCCCCGTCTACCTCCAGCGGATCCAGGACCAGATCGATGCGACCGGGGTGGGCACGATCACCACGATCTGCGGCCGTTACTGGGCGATGGATCGCGACAACCGCTGGGAGCGCACCGAGAAGGCCTACCGCCTGCTCACCGAACCAGGTCCGCTTAGTCCCCTGGCCCCCCAGGAGATCCTGGCCGAGTCCTACGGGGCGAAAACCACTGACGAATTCCTGGAACCCGTACGCCTGGCAGCGGGTCCCATTGAGGCCGGTGATGGCCTGATCTGCTTCAACTTCCGCCCCGATCGAGCCCGTCAGCTGATCCGCGCCCTCGTCCAACCTGACTTCTCGGCATTCGAGCGCCAGCAGATCCGGCCACTGCATGTCGTCACCTTCACCCAGTACGAGCAGGGCCTGCCGGTCTCCGTGGCCTTTCCGCCGGAATCCCTCGATGGCCTGCTTGGCCAGGTGGTCTCCGAGCACGGTCTGCGGCAGTTCCGCACGGCCGAGACCGAAAAATATCCCCACGTCACCTATTTCATGAACGGTGGGATCGAGCAGGCTTTCCCCGGCGAAGACCGCCACCTGGTGCCCTCTCCCCGGGTGGCCACCTATGACCAGGCTCCGGCCATGTCCGCCGACAAGCTCACCGACAACTGCATCGCCGCGATTCGCAAGGGAATTTATTCGCTGATCGTGATCAATTACGCCAATCCTGACATGGTGGGGCACACCGGTCAGATGGAGGCCACCACGGCTGCCGTCACCACCGTTGACCACTGCGTCGGGCGGCTGATGGAAGCCACCAACCGGATGGGCGGCACCCTGCTGATCACCGCAGACCATGGCAACGCCGAAGTGATGGAAGGGCCCGACGGTCGGCCCTGGACCGCGCACACCACCAACCCGGTGCCGGTGATTCTGGTGGAAGGGGAGCGTCGCAAGCTTCCTGGCCACGGCACCGACGTGAAGCTGCGGGAAGAAGGGGGCCTGGCGGACATCGCCCCCACCCTTCTGGAAATCCTCGGTCTGCCCAAGCCCTCCAGAATGACCGGCGAATCCCTGATCATCCCTGTCAGCAGCGCCAACCTCAGCTCCAGCCCCAGGGTTGCGGCAGGCTGAGACAACAGGCGCAAACACCCCGAGGACCCTGGCCTAACCGATCAGCTGAGCGAATAACCAAAATTTAATCTCAGTAGAGATATCCCACTTTCGCCATACAACAGATGCAAAGATCCACTGCGGCCACTGGGCCGCTTGACCGCCCCCCGCCAGACACGCCCCAGTCCCCATCCACTGACACAGGGCGCGGGCGAAGCCCAAAGAACGCAACGGTGCTAAATTGGTGCAAAGCCAATCACCGCCATGATTTCTGCAACTCTCACCCTCGGCCAAAGCGCTTACGCCTTGGATCCGAAGACCTATCCGGTCAAGGTCACTCTTGAGGGGAACAAACCCAAGGCCGCTTACGACCAAGAAGCCGCCAAATACGGTTACAACGCTTCCTCTAAATACAACACCAAGGGCGTGAGCGGCCCTTGGACCATTGAGTCAAAAGCCGCTGGCAAAGTCATTGCTGACCTTGCAGTCCGCACCACTGAAGCCTCCAGCCACACCATCACTTTCAAGTCTGCTGCCACAAGGCTTGACGTTGATACCACCAACTACCAGTCCGGCAAGTACAGCGTCGACTCCGCCGATAGCCTCACTTTCAACAATTCTGTCCTGAACGCCAAGATCGTTACGGGCAACGCCGAATCGAAGGGTCTGGGTAGCTACTTCGGCAAGATCGATAAGCTTGGCGACACTGTCACCTTCGCCAAGAACGCCAGCGGCATCGATCTCAGCACCGGCTCCAAGGCTGACTCCGTCACCTTCTATGGCAAAGTCAATGCCACCTATGTTGACCTTGGCATCAACACCGACAGCGTAACCTTCGGTTCCAAGGAGAAGCTCACCGGCGTTTCCGTCAACCTCGGCAAGGACACCGTCCGCGACGTCGTTAGCTTCGCCTCCAAGAATTCTCTCAACAAGACCGAGATCATCAACTTTGTTGACAAAGTCGACCGCATCAAGGTCGAAGGCAAGATCTACGATACCCAGGCCGCAGTCAAGAAAGATTTCGGCGACGGCATCATCTTCAAGAACACCTGATTCCTGTTGGTTGTGCCATTCATGGCGGTACACCATGGGCTTCGCGCAAGCGAAGCCCTTTTTTATGCCTGAAATCCCTTGCTGCAGCGCCTGATCATCGACGCCACCGGCGCGGAAACCGGGGATGACTGGTCCCTGGCCGCCACCTGCTGGCTCCACGCCTGCGCCCTGGCCCCGGAAGACCACCGCCTGGCCAACAACGCCGCCCACGCCCTCTGGCTGGCGGATCAGCCGGCAAGAGCTCTTGATGTGGTGCGGCGGGCGGTACGGCTGGCACCGGCGGAGCCGTTGCCCTGGCGGAACCTGGCCAACATCCTGCGGGATCTCAACCGCTTTGAGGAGGCCGAGATGGCCTACGGCCGCACCATGGCCCTCGAAGGGCATCGTCACCCCCTGAGTGCCTGGAACCGCAGCCAGACCCTGATCGGCCTGGAGCGCTACGAGCAGGCCTATTGCCTGGCGGAGCGCCGCTTCGAACTCAGCGCCATGGAAGCCTGGCGGCGTGGTCCCACCTGGCAGGGATGGCCCTGGGGCAGGCCATCAGCCGCCACCACGGTGCATGTCTGGAGCGAGCAGGGCCTGGGGGACACCCTGCAGTACGTCCGCTGGCTGCCGCCGTTGCTGGCCCGCGGCCATGCGGTGCAGCTGGAGGTGGAGAGCTGCCTGGTCAACCTGCTCCGGCGGGGCCTGGCCTGGGCTGGCGGCGACCTGATTGTGCGGGCCAAGGGGACCATCCCGACTCCGGCCGAGGACTGCTGTCATGGCTCGATCATGAGTCTGCCCTGGCTCCTGGGTGGTGCCCCCCTGGTGGGGGCGGATCCCGCCGCGCCGGCCTACCTACGGGATCCGGCCTGGCAGCCACGCCGGCCGGCGTCCCGCTCCGGATCGGCACGCATTGGTCTGGTCTGGGCCTCGGGCCGCAAACTCGATGAGCCCTTCATGGCCAGGGAATACCGGCGGCGCACCCTGCCGGCCGCCAGCCTGGAACGGCTGCTGGCGGGGCTGGAACGGCTCGATCCCCGGCCGGAACTGATCAACCTGCAGCTCGGCGACGATCGCCTGCTGGCCTCGGGCTGGAACGGCCACTGGGCAGGGGAACTCAACGAGACAGCCGATTTCGCCGCCACCGCCAACTTGATCAGCCAGCTGGATCTGGTGATCAGTGTCGACACCGCCAGCGCCCATCTGCTGGGGGCCATCGGAGCCCCTGGCTGGATCCTGCTCCCCTGGAGCTCCGATCCACGCTGGCTGCGGCAACGGCACGACAGCCCCTGGTATCCCAGCCTCAGGCTCTGGCGCCAGCCTCGCCACCAGGACTGGGATGGGCTGGTGGATCAGGTGCTCACGGGCCTGGCGATCTTGTTGCGGCGCTGAGATCCTGCAACAACGTCTCATAGCGATCAAGAGCCATACCGAGCGAATAGCGCTGCTCCACCGAGGCGCGCCCGGCGCGGGCAAGGCGGGCCCGTTGATCCGGCTCCTCGAGCAGCTGCAGCAGGGAGGCTGCCAGGGCCGCCGGGTCGTTGAAATCAACCAGCAGGCCATTCTCACCAGAGCTGATCACCTCCTCGAGGGTGGGGCCGCGGCTGCCGACCAGGGGAGCACCGCAGGCCATCGCCTCGAGGGCACTCCAGGACAGGGCATAGGGGTAGCTGAGATACACGTGGGCCGCACTCACCTGCCAGAGAGAGATCAGATGCTCGTAGGGAATGCGGTCGAGGAAATGAATACGCTCAAGATCCAGGCGTCCCTGCAGGAGCTCCAGCATCTCGCCGCGATGGCCATCGTCATGGCAGGAGCCCGGGCCATAGCCACGGCTGTTCTCCCCCACGATGACCACCTGAACCTCGGGGTGGGCGAGCTGAAGCGCCGGCAGGGCCCGCATCAGGGTGCGGAATCCCCGCAGGGGCTCGAGGTGGCGACTGCAATAGGTGACGACCGGATCCCCGGGACGCAGCAGTAGTCCGGAAGCAAGCCGCACGCAGATGTCGGCCCGGGGGTGCAGCACATCGAGATCCACCCCTTCGTGGATGACGCTGATCCTCCCCCGCAAGGGTGCGGGAAAGGTATTGCGCTGAAACTGGGTGGGACAAACGACCGCGTCGGCCTCCACCACCGCCGCCAGGCTGATCAGGTTCTGACGACGGATCTGGGCGGCCAGATCCGCAGGTGGTTCGCGGAGATCAGCATCGAAGCCGTAACCGAGCAGCAAGGTCGACCCGTGCAGTTCCGGGTAGGCCACCAGCGGCACGTCCGGCCAGACATCGCGCAGATCGAAGCCCTCACCCCAGGCACTGTGAAACAGGACGGCATCCGGGCGGAAACCCTGGTCCCGCAGGCGGGCACAGGCTCCAGCCACCTGCCGTCCTCGCTCCAGAGCCAGCTCCAGTTCACTGCGGGGATCTTCCGGATCCGCAGGAACGCAGCCCGGATCGTTCACTTGGATGATGCCCGACAGCGGCGAGGCCGCGCCCCCCTGGCCCAGGGCCACAACGCGATGTCCACGGCGCTGCAGACCGAGGGCAAGGTGGCGAAACTGCCCTGGAAAATTCTGATGGATGAGCAGCAGTTGCATCGCCAGCGGCATGAATCGATGCGCCCCCATTCCAGCGGCTACGATGACATAGGCGAATCCTGGTCTGGCCATCCCCTTCCTGCCTGAGCCTCCATCGGAACTCCTGGCTGGATTCCGTTGTCCGAAGCAACACCGGCGCTGGAGGGTACGAAGGTCAGCAGGCCATCAGCAGCGCCGCCTTTTGAGCATCTGGGACCCTTCGAGAGCATGTCTTTGTTGGATCGGTTGATGGGTCGACTCCGCTCGGGCTCCCGCAAAGCCAGCGGCTCCTCCTCGGTGAACCTGGTGGATGACGTCAGCGCTTCAAGCCGACGGCCCGACGACATCGGCATCAACCGGGCTCCCGATCCCATGCCATGGACCGTCTCCCGCCTGGAGCGGATCGTGCGGCGGGCTAATGCCCAGTCGGGTGATGAGCAGTTTCTACTGGAGGCCAGACATGCCCGCCACTGCCTGTCGCGCTTCTGGCTGGGGGCACCGATCGATCAGCTTGAGACGCTCTACGCCGGGGCGATCGGGCAGGTCTACCGGATGCTGTTGATGGGAGTTCTGCCCAGCCAGCCCCTGGCCAACGATGAACAGATCTGGCAGCAGACCCTGGCGGATCGATTGATGAAGGACTTCAAGGCGCCGGAGCGGATCAACCTGCTGCTGGCGGCCATGCCCTACTGCCAGCGGGACCAGATGGGCATCAGCGAACCCGCCGAGCACCTGCCGGGCTGGCTGCTGATGGATTACGCCAGCTGTTTTGATGATGATCTGGCCCGGCAGCTGAGCCAGCCGATCGGCCTGCTCGATCAGGGAATTGAGCCGATTCCAGTTTCAATACCGGTGCAGGTGCCGGTGCAGGTGCCAGCCGAGCTCGCCATGGTGCAACCGGAACCCAGCACCGCCGAAGCACCGCCCCAGCCGTCGGCACCGCTGCCGGCACCGCTGCCGGTGCCGCTGCTCAGCGAAACCAGGGGCCAGGAGGGATTCGGCCTGTTCCAGACTCCGGAATTCGTCGAGCGCATGGCCGGGCTGATCAACCTTTACACCATTGATCGCAACGACCCGGAAGTGAGACGCGAGCTGGCGAGCCTGCGGCGCCTGATCGGCCAGTTGTGGCTGGATGTTTCCGGCGAGCAACTGGAAGATCTCTACTGCAGCCCGATGGGAGGGGTGTTCCGCAGTCTGCTGGCCAGCGATTTCGGCAGTGATCCCCTTGAGCCCGAGGACAGGCAGGTGCGTGGCAGCCTCACCGAGCTGGCCCAGGACCAGGGCCATCCGATGAACAGCCAGGCGCTGCTGGCGGCGATGTTGTTCTATGCGCAGGGATCCATGGAGCTGGGGGCTGGCAAGAATGATCTGCCGCCGTGGCTGCAACGGGACTTCGGAACACTGGCAGGCCACTGATGGCAGGCAACAGGGCCAAGTAGGTCCATCGGCACGGGATTCTCCCGGTCAGCGGTGAAATTCGTGCCAGATCAGTAGATAGGACAAATAGGCAAGAGGGGGAACGAGAATCAAAGGTAGGGCCGCAATCGCTGCCAGATGGATCTGACCAATGAAAAAAGGTACCGCACAAAAGCCCAGATAAATCAGCAACATCACCAGGGTGCGGCTGGCACGACGATCCCACCAGGCCTGGAAACGCAGACGCCGCAGTTCCCAGCGAATGGAGCGCCGCTCAGCGCGGGGAAGATGCCGCCACCAAGGATGGTCTCGGGGATCCTGGGATGGGGAACGTGGGATCACCATTCAGCCATTAACGCAAACGCTCGAGATCACGCCGCTTGTCGTTGAAGAAGCTGGTGATCAGGTTGATAAAGCGACGATCCCGCAGCTTGATGTCGGCCGTCAGCGACATCCCGGCCTGGAGAGGAGCCGTGCGGCTGCGCAACATGAGCCCCTGGCGCTTGAGGGTCAGCACGGCGGGGAAGTACAGCCCCTTGGCCTCGCTGCCAAGGGCCTGAATCAACTCGGATTGGGTAAGAGCATCGGAACCGATGCGCTTCACACTGGCGGGGATACGGCCATAGTCGGAGGCTTGAAATGTATCCAGAGAAATGTCGGCTTTCTGGCCCACATGCACGAAGCCAATCGCATTGTTAGGCAGATACACCTTCGCTTGAAGATTATCATTAGGGACGATTTTCATGATGGGCTTACTGGTTTCAGCCTGCACCTGTTGCACCACACTGCCAGGGGCCACAGTGATGTCGAAAACGTCTCCATTTGCAGGCGATGTCAGCAGACCGTACTGAATCTGTTGCCTGGCCCTGCTGATATCCCGATCAAGTTCGGAAATCTGGCGAAGGTTGGCTTCGATGCGGGTGCGCAGATCCACGCCCGGGGTGGAACTGGTGCTGACCACCACAGCCCTAAGGCGGGCAATCTCCCGTTCTTCTGCCCTGATCTGGGACTCAAGTTCCTGGGCCTTGTTCTCATAGTCGAGGGCCTGGACCTCACTGACCGCACCGGTGGAGGCCAGCTGGCGGTAGCGACGGGCCACATCCTGGGCCGTGGCCAGGCTGACCCTGAGCCCCTTGAGCCGCTCCTGGCTCTTGTTGAGATCCTCCTCGGCGGCGCGATCCCGGCTGCTCAGCTCACTCTGCTGGCTGCCGAGCTGGCGCTGCTGGTTGCTGGTGAGTCCCCGGGCGTCGATTTCACCGAGGCTGGCGCGCAGCACCTGGTTTTCATTGACAAGACGGCTGCGTATCGCCAGGGAAGCGGCCAGGGAGCTGCGGGGTTCCCGCAGATCGAAGCGCAACAGGGGCTGGCCGAGGCGCACGGCCTGCCCCTCCTTGACCAGCACCGCCTGAACCACCCCAGGGGTAGGGGCATCAATGCGCTTGACGCTGGAGCTGGGTTCCAGCTTGCCCTGCACCGCCACTGTCTCATCGAGGGGGGCTACCACCGCCCAGACCAGGGCCAGGCCAGTGAAACCCACGGCGGACCAGATAATCAACGACGAACCCAGGCCGCTCTTGCGCAGCAGCACGGTTTCCCGGAACTGCCATTCCTGGGAAGCGAGCGGATCGTCACGCTGCGGACCCAGCAGGGCCTTGGGATCCTGAGGTGCCTTCGGATCAAGCGGCGGCTCCGGCTGCGCCGGCGCCAACGGGCCGCCGGGTTCCTCCCCGCTGGAACGGGAACGCAGAGGCCCCCGCAGCGGCGCCACCAAGCCATCCCAGACACGGGCGATGTGATCGTTCACGGAGCGGCGGGCCATCAACTGAGACCTTCCTGGTTCTGACTTTGATAAAGGGCGTAATACCAACCACGGTGCTGCATCAAGGCCCCATGGCTACCAACTTCCATCACCGCGCCACGATCCATCAACACGATCACATCAGCGGGCCGCACGGTGGTGAGGCGGTGGGTGATGAAGAAGACGGTGCGCCCCCGGAAGGCCTCAAACAGATTGATGCAAACCTGACGCTCCGTGCGTGCATCAAGGGCACTGGTGGCTTCATCCAGAATCAACATACGCGGGTTCTGGAGAACAGCCCTGGCAAGCGCAAGCCGCTGACGCTGGCCGCCGGACAGGCCAGCCCCCCGCTCACCGACACTGGAGTTATAGCCCTGGGGCATGTCCATGATGAAATCGTGGGCACAGGCAATTTTGGCCGCCCGGATCAGCTCATCGGCGCTGGCATCGGGCTTGACCAGCATCAGATTTTCGCGGATTGTGCCGTCGAAGAGCAGGCTGTCCTGCGGCACCACACCCACCTGGCGCCGCAGGGAATAAAGCTCCACCTTGCTGACATCGAAGCCATCGATCAGCACCTTGCCAGAAAGCGGCCTGTAGAAGCGCGGCAGCAGCTTCAACACCGTGCTCTTGCCACTCCCTGATCCCCCCACCATGCCGACAAAGCTGCCGGCCGGAATCTCCAGGCTGATGCCATGCAACACCAGCGGGCTTTGTTCGGTGAAGCGGAAGGTGACTTCATCGAGGCGCACATCACCACGGATCGGGGGCATCGGCAAGTTCGTGGCTTCTTCTTCGGTCTGCTCCGGAACCCGATCCACCACATCGCCAACCATCTGCAGCTGACGGGTGTTGACCCGGAACTGCTGCCAGGTCTGAGCCAATTGCACCATTGGCCGGGTGATGTAACCGGAGATGATCCTGAAAGCGATAAAGCCACCGATCGTAATCTGATTTTGCATCACCAACCAGATACCGAATCCGATAACCAGAAGACTATTTAGATCGCTAAGAAAATTTGCAATATTAGTGAGAGATTCAGAGGTAATCCTTAACTTGAAATCTTCGCCGACATAGCGGGCGTAGCGATTTGAGAATTCCCAGCGGGTTTTAAGCTCGGCATTCTGGGATTTGATGGTTTGAATACCGGTGATTGCCTCCGTGAGATAGGAGTAAGTGGAGACCGCCTCATTCAGGGACCTCTTGATCTGATCTTCAAAAATAGGATTGCCAAGAATTGCCAGGATCACCATCAAAGGGATGGTGCTCAAGGTGATGAGCGTGAGCAGCGGGTTGATCGCCAGCAGGATGAAGATATAGAGGATGCTGAACAGGAAATCAACGATCGTGGTCAGGCTCTGGCCGATCAGGAACTCCCGCAAACGATCGAGCATCGAAAAGTAGTAGGTGACCTGGCCGACGGGCCGGCTGTCGAAAAAGCCCTGGGGCAACCGCACCATGTGGTCAAGAATGGAGGCCTTGCTCTCCTGATCCACCCGGTTGGTCACCTGGGTGAATACGAAACTGCGCAGGGTGCGCACCACCGCCGTGGCCACGCTGGAAAGCAGCAGCAAGGCGGAAACGCTGATCAGAGCACCGACGTTCTGATTGCGTGCCACCTGGTCGATCAGCACCTGCATGCCCAGGGGTGTGGCCAGGGCCAGCACGTTCACCACCAGCGAAGCCGCCAGCACCTCCACCAGTTCACGGCGGTGGGGGCGCAGATAGGGCATGAACCATCCCCAGCCGAAGTGGGCTACCTTGCTGTCGGGCTTGCGTTCCACCAGCAGCATCGGCAGCATGCCGTCACTGGCGAGTTCCAGGTCCTCCAGCGGCACGCGCAGCGGGCCAAGCTCCGGCTCCAGCACCCGCACCCGTCCATCCGGATCCACCCCATCAAGCAGCACCAGCTGGCCGTGCTGCTCAAGAATCGCCGGACAGGGCACCCGGGCCAGGCGATCGGTGGGGATGTGGGTGAAGATCACCCGCAGGCCGAGGTAGTCGAACAGCTGGCCTGCATTCATCAGATTGAGCCGGGGCTGGCGCCGCAGGGTGCCATCGATGAAATCGAGTACCCCATCGCGGTTGAGCGGCAACCCGAAATACCTGGCCAGGGCCATGCTCAGGGCCAGGGGCACACCGCGGGGCCCGGTGGCCCGCGGCAGGGACAGCACGCCGGGCTTGCCGCCGCTGGGCACGGCCGGCGACGCCGGCGGTTCCGGAGAAAGGCTGTAGCTGCCGGCACTGTCCGCCAGCGTGGGCGGCGGCAGACCCTCGGTGGTGGCCAGGGCAGCCGTGGCCTCACCTTCCTGGGGCACCAGCGCAACGTCGGGCTTGGGAGACAGCTCGGCCGGGACCGGCGCCGCCTGGGCCAGGGGCAGGCCGATCAGCCGCAGCCAGGGGACAAAGGCCTCGGAATCGGGTTCTCCAGCCCCAACCCCGGCTGACCAGGGCTGAGCCAGGGGGCCGCCGCTGCTGATCATCCAACGCTTGGCGGGATTGAGGTCGTCGTTGCCAGGGGTCTTGCCCATCGGCAGGCTGATGAGTTCCACTTCCAGCTCCGAGGACGACCACTGCTCCAGCAGCGGCGCCACCTGCGGGTCAAGATTCGAGAGGCTGCGGAGCAGTTGATGCAACTCGCCGGCACTGAGCTGGCCATGGAACCAGGCGGCCAGCTGGGGATGGCGGACCAGGCAATCCAGCAGGGCAGCAGCAGGCAGTTGCAGCGCCTCCACCTCGGTGCTGGCCCGCAGATGCTCACAGGGCCGACCCCGCACCAGGCCTGGCCAGCCCGCCAGGGAGCCGGCCCCGAGCCGGTCGATGGTGACGCTGCCCCCACCTCCGCCGGGACTGGCCGCCAGCATCCGCAACCGGCCGCTGAGGATGAACAACAGTCCCTCCGGCAGCACGTCCTCCCGCAGCACCGTCTGTCCGATTCGGTAGCGGCGCCTGTCCATGGCGGCCGCCAGCTCCAGCAGTTCCGCCTGGGCAAGGCGATCGAAGGGCTCAAAGCTACCGACACGATCGGCGATGGCCTGAAGGCTGGCCTGCGCCTCCCCGTCAGCGGCGCTGCCCTGGGGCGAGGGAGGGGAGGTCATGGGGCCTCGAGCTTGTGCAAGGGCAAGGGGGGCAGGGGCTCGGCGGCGAGCAGCAGCTGCACCCTGGCATCGAGCCAGAGGTCGAAGATCTCTTCCAACAGGCGGGCGCGCATGTCGGCGTCCAGCTTGGCCGGGAACAACTGCTCGAAGCGGAGCACCACCCAGATGTTGACCAGATGGAAGGGCGGCCAGACCTGACCAGGCACCCCGGCCCGCAGCCGCTGCACCAGTTCCTCATGGCCGGCCGAAAGGGGCAGGGGCCCGACCTGACCGTGGCTGTACCGCTCGGGGCCGGAGGAATAGCGGCGGGCGAGCTCGGGGAAATCCGCCTCCCCCTCGAGAATCTGCTGGTGAAGCTCCTCCGCAAGTTCCTGCTCCTCAAGCCTGAGCAAGGAGTAGGTGACCTGATCGAGGTCAAGTTTGCGCTCCAGAAAGCGGAGCTCCACCTCATCGGCGAAACAACTCTCCTGGAACACCTCCAGGCGCCGGGCCTTGGTGGCGAAGTAGGCGAGGTCCTCCTCCGCCCACCCCTTGCGACGCAGGAACGCCTGACGGGCTGCCTCGTCCTCAACGCCCTCGGAGTGCAGATAGGACGTCACAAGCCCTGGCAGCTCCGCCTCGGGCAAGGTCACGCTGCGGGCCACTTCATCGAGCAGCCAGGCCTGGGCCACGGCCAGCACCAGACCCTGCTGTCGCATCAGACGGTTTGTCTCGTCCACCGAGAGCCAGGGGCGACCCGGCGGGATCTCGATGGGGAGCTGATCGTTGGGCATTAACTGACTTTACGAAGTTTTCCCCCGGGAGGCCAGCCGCCCCGCTGCCAGGCAAGGCTGAAGGAGGGCTGCCCCCCTGCCCATCCCCGGGAGAAGCAGGGGAGGCGATGGCGAACATGCGCGAAGAGGCTGCGCAGAAATTGACGGCATCACTGGCTTAGAAGCCCGCGGTTAATAGCCTTAAGATGGCGACGGCCTGCCAAGGCATGCCCGACAACACGGGCCTCTCAACGCGGGTACATCAACGCCGGTCCGTCAACGCGGGTCTTTCAACGATTCAGCCAGCATGGTTCAAGGGATAGGAAAAATCAGTTCCCGCCCATCTGCCCCCAAGGTGGTGTCCTACAACACCATCTCAATTTTTACGGGATGGTATTCATCAGATCATTACGACTTGCTCTTGCTGTTCGGCAAGGCCATCTGGAATTCCAGCCCCAACCCAATTCACAAGGCAAACTTTACTTACGGTAATTTCATGGCGGACAGAGAGAAGTGCCGACCATGACGAACACTGGACCCGTAGCATATCTGCGCAAAGCCCACCAGCTTGCAATTAACAGAAATTACGGCAAAGCGATCCACTTATATCGCGAACTTTCCACATCCCATCCCGAACTCGCGGATGTTAGCTATGCGATGATGGAAGCCTGCACCGCCGTCTATCGCCGCCAGTACCTAGGCGAAGATTGTCAGCATCGGCCCGATCCCGAGCTCCAGCACTCCGGGGCCGTACCCACCCAAGCCCGCAGCCTGCATCCACTTAGCCGCAGCGCAACAGCATCCATAGCGCCTGACTCTGTCGGGGAGACGGGCGCTCTCCTTGGGGGCGAGGGTATTGAATTACAGCGGGACCGCGAACTGCTGCGCCGAATTAACATCGATGCCAATGCCGTTGATCCTGCTGAGCCTGCCATCAGCAACGCCTTGATCCCCCATGCCCAGGCGCGCCTCGGCATGGCGATCGACACGGCCGAACTCAATTCCGAACTGGGAATGATCCGGATCAGGGGCTGGCTCGTTGATCCCCAGCAGTCCCTGAATGAAATCAGCATCGCACTACCGAGTGCTTTCGCTGAAGGCACGGTGTCGAGCATCCGTCGGAGCCACCGCGAGGACCTGCGAGGCCTGGTGCAAAATCTGGACATCAGTGCCCATGATTGCGATCGCACTGTTGCCAATGCCGGTTACGAAATCACCCTGTTAGTGAATTGCCAACACGACCTCAGCCAGGCTGACATCAAGGGGATCGGAGCCACCCAGATCAACATCACCCTAGTGAGTGATACCGGCTCTGTCCAACTTGGTAAGCAACTCAGCCATCACGGCGACGCCGTGGAAGCGGCCAAGTTGATGATCGACCAGTTGATCGGTGGCGACATGGAACTGCTGGACCTCCATGGCATCAGCGAGCTCTCCGAACGTTGGTCGGCTCGAGCCACCAGGCTACTGGCCGAACCGGGCCAGCATCGCCGCCATGGCCTGCTCGATCGGACGCCCGATCTGAGCGTGGTGGTGCCCCTCTATGGGCGGATTGATTTCATGGAATACCAGCTCAACTGGTTCAACAGCTGGTATCGGCGGCTTGGAGACCAAAGCCCTGCCATCCAGTTGATTTACGTCCTCGACGACCCCCGGCTTAAGCAAGCCTTCAAGGATCTGGCCAGACGCTGCAGCATCCTTTACCGGATGCCCTTCGAAGTCGTGATCAATCCCCATAATCTCGGTTTCGCTGGAGCCATCAACGCCGGTAGTGCCAGAGCTGAAGCCGAATGGTTACTTCTGCTCAACTCAGATGTGATCCCTGCCGCGGATGACAGCTTCGAAAAGATGCTCCGAGCCAGTCAGCAACATGAGGACAGCATCGGCGCCCTGGGAGCCCGCCTTCTCTTCGAGAATGGTGACATCCAACATATCGGGATGGAATTCGAGAAACGCCCCGAGCTCGATGGTGTTCTCGGTCGTGTCTGGCTGAATGATCACCCAATGAAAGGGCTTGCCGTTCCGATGGACCCGGAGCAGAGCCAGGCTCTGGTGGAGGTGGAAGCTGCCACCGCCGCCTGCCTGATGCTGCGCACAGATCGATTCAGGGCCCTGCATGGCCTTAGCAGTCAGTACATCGTCGGTGACTTCGAAGACTCCGATCTGTGCATGAAGCTGCGGGAACAGGGCTTCGGTATCTATGTGGATCCCTCAGCCAGCTTTTACCACCTTGAAAGACAGAGCGTGGGCAGCGGCGACCAGCGCCATCAGCTCAAGGCCAAACTGGTCGCGGCCAATGCCATCACCCATCACCGACTCTGGAATCACACGATTGAAAACCTGAAAGCAGCCCCCGCTAAATCCCGAAAGCCATGAAAATTCTTTATCTGATTCACGGCCACAGAGATTTTTCCGTAGGAGGGGCTGAAAACGCCGCTTTCTCCCTGTTCGAGCAGTGCCAGCTCCAGCCCGATGTTGAAGCATGGATTCTTGCCGCCGCCCATACCAGTCTTGGCATTGTCGGCCATGGGGAAATCCGCAGTGTGGATGACAAGGGAAGGGAATATCTGATCGGCAGCGAATGTGAATGGTACAAATTCACAAACACAGACATCAACAGCATCAGCCGCAGCCTTACACGGCTGCTTCACCACATTGATCCAGATGTCATCCATCTGCAGCACTACAGCAATTTCGGGATCGACATCATCCCCCTGCTGCAGAGGATCTGCCCAAATACAAAAATCGTTGTCACCTTGCATGAGTACCTAGCTCTCTGCATGCACAACGGCCAGATGGTCAAAACCAAGGACTTGAGCCTCTGCAGCAGCGCCACACCCATGGCCTGCTCCCGCTGCTTCCCTGATCGGTCGGCCGAAGACATGTTCCTACGGAGCCACTTCATCCGTACCATCCTTGAAAGCTGTGATGCCTTGATCAGCCCAAGCGAATTTCTGATCAAGCGCTACAGGGACAACGGTTTCAGCCATGATAATTTCCAGATGATTGAGAACGGGTTGCCGGGCAATTTCGACACTCTCGACCGCAGCCAATTCAGCAGCAGCTTCTCTCCCCAACGCAATCGCTTCGCCTTTTTTGGACAACTCAATATCTACAAAGGAGTCCTGCTGCTCTTCCAGGCAATAGCCGTCCTCAAATCCCGCGGCGTCACGAATTTCAGCGTTGACGTCTACGGCGCCAATCTCGAAATGCAGCCCCAGGAATTCCAGGATTTATTCCAGAGCCTGCATGAGAGAGTCAGCGATATTGTTCAACTTCGCGGCAGGTACAAGCAATCCCAGATGGAAAGTCTTGTTCTGAGCGCCGACTGGGTGATCATGCCCTCCATTTGGTGGGAAAACTCTCCTGTGGTGATCCAGGAATCATTCTTTTTCCAACGGCCGGTGATCGGCAGCGACATTGGCGGAGTCAATGAAAAAGTGGATGGCTGTGGGGGCATTCCCTTCCCCCACCGCAGCGAAACAGGACTCGCCGATGCGATTGAATCCGCCATCGGCAACATCCGCCTCCACAACCAACTGCTGGCCAAGATGCGGCCGCCCTTCAGAGCCATTGACTGCTTTGAAGCACACCTTTCCCTGTACCAATCTCTGCTGAAGAAGTCTGGTCAGGACAGCACTGCCACGCTGGCCGCCTCAGAATCACCGGATCTGGCCTCCGTCTTCTGCTGAGCCGAGCTCAGCAGCAATTGGCTGAGAGGAAGTGTGAGCCAATGGCTGTGCAATCGGTCAACCATGGCCCAGCGGACCCGCTCATCGTGATCCAAGTTGGTGAGTACCTGGTATAGGGATTCGGCGATGGTGAGGGCCGTCCTGGCCGTGGCGGGTAGAGGCACGCCATCCTGAGCCAGAGCACGCACATCCTGGTGGCGCAGACCTTGCTCGACAAAGCCACTGGCTTCGGCTGATCCGTCCCCTTCGCCACTGCCCACCAGAGCAATCACCTGCTGCAGCACAACTGCCGGCTGGGCCAACAACTCCTCAAAACTGATCAAACAACGCCGGTAGCGGCGTGTGAAGCGCTCGGCCGCGAACAGATGGGCCAACCACAGCTGAATACCCGCAGGAATCGCCAGACCATCACGGGTCTGCAGCGAACTGGCCACCTCCAGCGGATGCCGGACCGGAATCAACACGCTGCACTGCAGCAGATCACTGTCCAGCCAGGGAGCCAACCCCGGCAGCAGGATGCAGAAGCGGGGATCCTTGATGACCGGACAGCTGGAATCGGCAAAGACCTCAGCAAAGTGCTCCAGCAGGCGATCGCGCCAGCGGGCGGCCGGCTCGCCATCTTCCCAGCCATTCGGCAAAGGCTCACAACCTTGCCAGCTCGATCCCAGCGTCTCCAGGAGCTCATCATTGAAGCCATAGAGCCCCATGGACTCCCAGTAACCCTTTGGATTGTTGTCATCCGCCGGCATCTGATCCTTCGGCGCGTCGTAACCCGCCACGCAGAGCATGCCGGCCAGGGCCGAAGTGCCGCTGCGATGCATGCCGAGCACGAAGATCATCCGCCCGGCGACCCTGCCGGCCTGCAGACTCCTGGCCAGCCGCAACTGGGCCCGCAGCCGGACCAACAACACCTCAGCATGGCGCCCATTGAAGGCCGGCAACCAGCGATCGCTGTCAGGCTCCAGCAGCAGCGCCGCCGAGCGCAGCGACTGCAGAAAGGCCATGGTGTGCCCCCTGGCCTCGGCCTCCATCTCCAGCAGAATCCTTTCCTCGGCCAGGGCGAGATGCCGGAAACCGATCTCCAGCCAGAGGCGCGGCTCCCGGGGCAGCCGATCGAGATGGGGGGTGGCCCTGCTGTCGTGGCGATGCAACCGTTGCCACGAGAGCTCCACCACGGCCGCGGCCAGATCGGCGCTGGAACAGGGGCCAAAGCTTCCAACCGTGTTGGGGAGACCGGCACAGCCATGGAGGGAGTGCCAGCGGGCTTCGGCACAGAGGTTGAACACCTCCGTCAGCGAGGGGTGGGGGGGGCAGGAGGGATCTGTCACGCCAGGGCCCCTGCGGAGGAGGGAAGGGCATCGGCGAGCAGCATGGTCTTGAGGATTTCCAGCTCGGACTCCGATCGGCTCACCTTGTCGGCCAGCTGCTGCATCTGCTCCAGGAGGGCCTGCTTCTGGCGCTGTAGATCTTCCAGATGCTGGACGGCAGTGGTGCGCTCAGCCGCGATCTGATCGCGCTCGGCGGCGAGCTGATCGCGCTCGGCGGCAAGGCGGTCCACGTCCAGCCGGCCGGCCGACAGCCGCTCCAGCAGCTGCTGCTTCAAATCCTGCGTCGTTTCTCCGCCGCCATCGCCGGCGTCCAAAGCGCGGCGCAGGTCGTTGAGCTGCTCCCCGAGTGCCTTCACCTCGCGCTGGCAGCCCTCAAACCTGACCCTCCATTGCTCCGCCTCCGCCTGGGCCGCCCGGATCGCTCCGTGAAGCTGAACCTCCTGATGCCGCAGTCGGGCGCCCTCGGCCTGGACCTGATCCCATTCCCGCCGCCAATGCTCCAGCTGCCGAGTGGAGTCCACCCGCTCCTGCTCCAGGATCTGCAGGGCAGACGCCGTGATCTGCTGACGCTGCAGCAGGGCGCGGTGCTCCGCTGCCAACTGCTCCAACTGCGCCGGCAGAGGCTCCAGGGGCTCCAGCCGGGCCTCCAGCACGACCTTCTCCTCCAGCAGAGCGCGGTGCTCCGCTGCCAACTGCTCCAGCTGCGCCGGCAGAGGCTCCAGGGGCTCCAGCCGGGCCTCCAGCATGCCCTTCTCCTCCAGCAGGGCGCGGTGCTCCGCTGCCAACTGCTCCAACTGCGCCGGTAGAGGCTCCAGGGGCTCCAGCCGGGCCTCCAGCACGACCTTCTCCTCCAGCAGGGCGCGGTGCTCCGCTGCCAACCGCTCCAGCTGCGCCGGCAGAGGCTCCAGGGGCTCCAGCCGGGCCTCCAGCACGACCTTCTCCTCCAGCAGGGCGCGGTGCTCCGCTGCCAACTGCTCCAACTGCGCCGGCAGAGGCTCCAGGGGCTCCAGCCGGGCCTCCAGCACGACCTTCTCCTCCAGCAGGGCGCGGTGCTCCGCTGCCAACTGCTCCAGCTGCGCCGGCAGAGGCTCCAGGGGCTCCAGCCGGGCCTCCAGCACGACCTTCTCCTCCAGCAGAGCGCGGTGCTCCGCTGCCAACTGCTCCAGCTGCGCCGGCAGAGGCTCCAGGGGCTCCAGCCGGGCCTCCAGCATGCCCTTCTCCTCCAGCAGGGCGCGGTGCTCCGCTGCCAACTGCTCCAACTGCGCCGGTAGAGGCTCCAGGGGCTCCAGCCGGGCCTCCAGCACGACCTTCTCCTCCAGCAGGGCGCGGTGCTCCGCTGCCAACCGCTCCAGCTGCGCCGGCAGAGGCTCCAGGGGCTCCAGCCGGGCCTCCAGCACGACCTTCTCCTCCAGCAGGGCGCGGTGCTCCGCTGCCAACTGCTCCAACTGCGCCGGCAGAGGCTCCAGGGGCTCCAGCCGGGCCTCCAGCACGACCTTCTCCTCCAGCAGGGCGCGGTGCTCCGCTGCCAACTGCTCCAGCTGCGCCGGCAGAGGCTCCAGGGGCTCCAGCCGGGCCTCCAGCATGCCCTTCTCCTCCAGCAGGACGGCGTTGGCGGCCTTCAGTGCCTCGGCCCGATCGGTCAATTGCCGCAGCGCGTTGCGCAGGAACAGCTCCTCGTCCCGCTGCCAGAGGCTGATCCCAGCCTCTGGGGCACCCCTTTCGACCAGGGCGTGGGGCTCCAGCAGCTCGCCGATCGCCTCCAGATCCGGCGCAGCCAGCGCAGCCGGGCCCTGCCACCAGGCCACCAGGCTGAGGGCCGGCAGCAGGGTGGTGGCCCCCCTCAAGATCGGCAGCAGCTCCCCGTCCCTGACCACCAAGCCGCCCCGTCCTTGGTCCGGCCCCAGCCCTGCCAACCAGCCCTTCACCAACGCATCGATGCGGCCAACGGGGCGGGCCTCCAGCCCCTCCAGCCGCAGATTCGGAAAACGGGACTGAAGCTGCTGGGGAGGCAGGCGGCCGTCCTGACGGCTGTCGTTGTAGCGATACCAGCAGACCTCCTCGACCTCGGCACCGAGCAACTGGGAGCAGAGCCCCAGGCCGGCGGGCCGGCTGTCCTCGAAGTGCTCCACCAGCCCTTCGAGCGCAACCGGGCTGGAGAGCACCACCAGCAGGTTGAGGGCTCGCTCCAGGAGGTTTTCCAGCAACCGGATCTCGGGAACATCGACCAGCACCAGCCACTGAAGATCAACAGTGATCGCCAGGAGGTGGTCCTGGTCCTGGGATTCCGGAATCAGCAGCCGAATCAAGCCCAATGAACAGATCGTCGACAGTTTATGGGTGCAGGATGGAGTCCAAGGCCGTCTAAAATCATCGCAACGTGAGAGGCCAGGCGGACCTTGAGCCAATCAGACCCGATCCAGGCCGATTCCTTGGGATCGCCCCTGGCTGACGCAGGTCTTCAACCTGACCCAGACAGCCAGCCGGACGCGGGGCCCTCAGCGGTCAGCGAGCCCAGGCCCACGGCCACCGTGGTGCTCTGCAACGCCACCCCCGGGGCCAGTTGGCCCCAGCCCCTGCTCGACGCCACCGAGGCCCTGGCCAGCCGGCTGCTGGCGGCGGCCGAAGTGGGACAGGGGGAGGGCAGCGCCTGCCTATGGCTCGGTTATGCCGATCCGCTCGCCTCCCTGGCCCGGCTGCTCAAGGAGGAGCCCGGCAGCGATCCCCTGGCCCTGCTCGAGCGCTGGATGCAGGAGGCTGAGGGCTTCCTGAGGCTGAAGCGCGAGCATCCCCAGCAGTGCCGGCTGGTCAATCTTGCCGTCCTTGGCGACGCCACCGCCGCCCAGCTGCTGGCCGAACACGGGCTGGAAGCCCCCCTGGAACCGCTGCCAGCACAGCCCACGGCGCCTCCCCTGGATCCACGCCTGCTGGTGGTGCTGCACCATCAGCAGGCTGCTGCCGGGCTCTATGCCGATCTGGAGGCCTGTGCCGATCTGTTCGGACGCCAGCCCAATTTCAGCCTGCCCCTACCGTACCTGCGCAGCGTGGGCTTCGCCGCCGAATGCCTGCAGAGCTGGCAAGCCGACCAGGAGCTCCTGCAGGAACTGATCGAACTGCGGGAGCAGCGCCGGCTCAGCAGCCAGGAGCATCACCTCGCCCTGGCGGCCCTGCAGCAGCAGAACGAGCAGGCCCAGGTCCTGATCACCGAGCTCAGGGCCGAGCGGGACCAGGCCCTCCACCAGCGCACAAACCTGGAGAGCGAACTGGGCAGCCTGCGGGCCACTGCCGAAGACCAATTGGAATCTTTGCGCTCCGGCATCCGCGACGACCGAGCCGCGGCCGAACTGACCGAGATGCAGCTCCACCATGTGCACGATGCCCTCGAGCGGCTGCTGGCGGAGCGGGATGGCCAGAAGCATGAGCTGACGGCAGAAATTCAGCAGCAAATGGCCGAACGGGATCGCCTCCACGAGGAACTGGCCTCCCTGCAGAGCGAACAACAGGCGCTGCGCGGCGAGATGCTTCATTTCATGCTCTCAAGCACGGCCAGCGCCCAGCTCGAACGGGAGCGGATCCCACGTCTCACCTCCCTGCTGCGTCAGGCCTTGGAACTGGGCTGACCCTGGCGCCAGGCACCCACCACGAGGGGCCAGACCAGGGTGGGATCCAGCTGCCGCTGGCAGGGATGGTCCTCGAATGGGCAGTGGTCGTTGCTGTAGGCCAGGTCGCGGCAACCGCCGCAGCTGATCGGCGTGCTGGCCAGATGCACCCTTCTGGAGCGCGGCGCCCAGAGCTCCCGGGGGCTGGCCCCGACCCCAGCCCGGTCCGTACCGAAAATCACCACCGTGGGACACCCTGCCGCTGCCGCCAGATGCATGGGTCCGGAATCAACACAGAGGACCAGCCGGCTGGCCGCCATCGCTCCCACCAGTTCCGGCAGGCTGAGCCGGGCCCGCAGATCGCTGACCCCCCAGGCCACCAGCGCGGCCTCGATCCGCCCCCCCGTCCCAGGATCTGGCCCGGGGGGGCCACCGATCAGGCCGAACTGATCGACGCCGAGATCAAGCTCCTGGCCCATTCGTGCCAGCAGGGCCAGCCAGTGGTCGAGGCTCCAGAGCTTGGCACTGCGTTCGCCGTTCACCGCCAGCAGCACCTGGGGCAGACCCACGGGCGGGACTTGACGAGGCAGCTCCACCCGTTCGTAGTCGGTGCGCACCCAGGCCACCCGGCACTGCAGCTCCCGGATGCTGTTGCTGGTGATCCAACCGGCGTAGCGCCGCACCAGATCGGCGGAGTTCCAGTCGGGATCGAGGGCCAACCTCTGCAGGGGCAGCTCCCCGCCGGCCAGCGGTGCCCTACCGACCACGTAGCGGGGCGCCAGGGCGATCACCCAGTCCTGGGTATGGGCACTATGACCATCGGCATTGATGACCAGGTCCACCCCGGCCGGCTGGGCGGCTCGCCAGGCCACCAGGGCCTGCGTGGCCCCTGCCCCCCGCTCCGCCAGGGGCAGAGCCTCATCGATCCAGGGGTTCAGCCGCTCCAGTTCCGCCGTACGGAGGCTGCCCACATAAACGAGCCTCGCCTGGGGATATTTCTCGCGCAGACCCCGCAGCAGGGGCTGGAGCACCACGTAATTCCCGATCTTGGCAGCCCCAAGCACCACCAGGGTGGGGCCGTCCCCCAGGGGCTGATCGGCGAAGCGCTGCAGCGGGGCGATGATCGGCGGCGGGAGTGTCATGGTGTCCATCCGGCCAGCCAAAGCCGGCGCCAATAGCCCTGATGGCGGCCCTGGTGACGGCGTCGACTCATATACCAGAGCCGGTTGAGCTGGTAGCTGACCCTGTTGGCCTCCCGGAGCCGCGGCTCATCCGCCAGGGTGGCACTGCCGGCGGTGTTGGCCGCCGCCATCGCCTCCAGCCAGGGTCCCTGCTCGATCAGCTCGATCTGCGGATCCGCCGCCAGCCGGTCGCGATAATCCAGGTCTTCGAAGTAGGCGGGATGGAAAGCCTCCTCGAAGAACCCGACCCGATCCCAGGCCGGGGCCGTCAGCAGGAAGGCGGAGAAGGCATCGGAGCCCGGCAGCAGCGGCAACCACTGGGGCCGGGCGGGCCGAAGCGACGCCAGGGCCTGCCCAAGCGCCCCGGGGGAGAGCGCCACATCGTGATTGAGAATCAGGGCGTAGCCGGCTTCGGGGAAGGAACGCAGGATCAGGTTCCAGCTGGCAGCAACCCCGAGGTTGTGGAAGGGGCGAGCGACGCGGACCCGCTCCACCAATGGATGCCCTCCCCCTTCAAGGCCATCGAGCAGACGCCGCACCGGCCCTGCCCCCCCGCTGTTGTCCACCAGCGCCAGGGTGGTGACCGGCCGGTCCAGGCTGGCCAGACACTGCTCCAGGCGGTCGGCGCCATTGAGGATCGGAATGCCCAGCAGGGGAATCGGCGCCTCGACCGCGGATCCGCCCTGGGGGGAGGGCAGGCCCTCGATGCTGGTCCAGAAATGCTCGAGCAAGCGCTGGTCGGCGGTGCGCTCCACCACATCGGCCAGCACCCGCCAGAGCTCCGCCCGGCGGGCGCGCTGGCGGGAGGGAAGGGTGCGCAATTCCAGGCGATAGAGCTCCAGCCAGTCATGCAGGAGGGCCTGGGCCTGGGGCAGCTGACCCAGCGAGAGCAGGCGGTCGATTTCGCCGGCCCGTTGGGCATCGCCCCGGCCTGGGCCGAGGGCCTGGGCGGCCGCCAGCTGCAAGGCGGCCAGCTGGGCGGCCTGGCCGGCAGCGGCGGCCATGGCTTCCCCAAGGCCAGCTGGTGCCTCAAGACCAGCTGGCGCCTGGCGGCCATCGCCGGCCGGGGTCAGGGAGTGGGCGGTGGGGCGGAAGATGTTCAGATCGGTGGGGTCCGGTTCCATCAACCACCACCATGGGTTCGTCACGATAGGCGCGGAGGCCCCGGCGCTAGCTTGGCTTCATGATCAAGACCGTCATCTCCTGGATCTGGATGTTCAGTGGCCTGCTGCTGATCATCAGCGTGCTGTTGCACAGCCCCAAAGGCGATGGCCTGGGGGGCTTGGCGTCCAGTGGCGGATCCATGTTCAGCAGCGCCCGCAGCGCCGAAAGCACCCTCAACCGAATCAGCTGGACCCTGCTCAGTCTTTTCATGGGCCTGGCCGTGGTGCTCAGCGCCGGCTGGCTCCGCTGACGCGATCCGACTTCCGTTTCCCCGATCCCGATCATGGCGATGAACCGGCGTTCGGCGCTGCTGCAGTTGCTGCGGCGCCTTGTGGCTCCCCTCGGTGCCCTGGCCACCGTTCCTCTGCTGGCGGCCCCGCAGGCAAGGGCCGCCAGCAAGGCCGGCGATCCCGCCTGGCAGCTGAGTGAGGCCGAATGGAAGCGACGCCTCACCCCTGAGGCCTTTGCAGTGCTGCGGCGAGAAGGCACGGAACGCCCCTTCAGCAGTGCCCTGAACCATGAAAAACGGACCGGCACTTTCCTCTGCGCCGGCTGCCGCCTGCCCCTGTTCAGCTCCCAAAGCAAATACGACAGCGGCACGGGCTGGCCGAGCTTCTGGCAACCCCTGGCCAAGGCGGTTGTGACCAAAGTGGATTACAAGCTGCTCATCCCCCGCACCGAATACCACTGCCGGCGCTGCGGCGGCCACCAGGGTCATGTGTTCGACGATGGCCCCAAGCCCACGGGCAAGCGCTACTGCAACAACGGTGTGGCCCTCAGCTTCGAGCCCGCCAGCAGCCCGGCGGCCCGCTGATCCTCCCTGTCAGAAGGGGGGGGGCGGACCTCAGTTGGTGAACTCGGTGTTGTAAGCCTCCTCACCGTGGGCACTGATGTCGATACCGGCGCGTTCCTCGGCATCGCTCACCCTCAGCGGCATCAGCCCGCGGATCAGCATCAGCACCGCATAGGTGCCGACGCCCACCCAAAGCACGGTGAAGCCGATGGCTTGGCCCTGCACAAGCACATGGCCTACCTGGCCGGCGATCAGGCCATCGGCACCGGCGTGGTTCAGGGATTTCAGGGTGAAGACACCGGTGAGCAGGGTGCCCAGCAGGCCGGCGATGCCATGCACCGGCAAGACGTCCAGGGTGTCGTCGAGCTGCCAACGCTGCTTCAGCTGCAGGGCCAGGCTGCAGACGACGGCAGCTGCGAAACCGATCAGCAGGGAGGCCATCGGGCTCACAAAACCGGCCGCCGGTGTGATCGCCACCAGTCCGGCCACGGCCCCGGTGGCCACCCCAACGGCCGTGGGCTTGCCCCGCTGCCAGGTCTCGAGCAGCATCCAGGCCAGAGCCGCGGCGGCGGCGGCCGTGTTGGTGGTGATGCAGGCGAGGGAAGCAATGTTGCCGGCCACCAGCCCACTGCCCCCGTTGAATCCGAACCAGCCGAACCAGAGCAGGCCAGCCCCCAGCAGGATCATGGGCACATTGTGGGGAGGGGCGACCTGGGCCGGGAAGTTGCGCCGTCGGCCGACCACCAACGTGGCCACGGCGGCGGCCACTCCGGAAGCGAGTTCCACCACGAGGCCGCCGGCGAAGTCGAGGGCACCGAGCCCCTCGGGCCCAAGGAATCCCCCTGGCCCCCAGACCATGTGGGCCAGGGGCAGATAGATGAAGGTGCTCCACAGCAGCAGAAAGACGATCCAGGCCCGGAAAGCGATCCGCTCCACGACAGCCCCGGAGATCAGGGCAGGGGTGATGATCGCAAAGGTTCCCTGGAACAGGGCGACGGCACCATGGCTGAGCTGGCCATTTCCATAGGGGGCGGCCCAGTTGCTGAGGCCGAGCCAGTGCAGGCCACCGATGAAGGGGGCGAGGCGACCCACACCGGGTGAGAAAACGAGGCTGTAGCCGAAGAGAACCCAGAGCACGCTGACCAGCGCCATGGCCGCAAAGCTCATGGCCATGGTGTTGAGGACGTTGCGGCTGCGAACGAAACCGGCGTAGAAAATCGCCAGTGCCGGGGTCATCAGCAGCACCAGGGCTGCACTGACGAGCACGAAGCCATTGTTCGCACTCCTGAGGGCCAGCTCACCGGCCACCGCAATCAACGTCATCCGCCAGCCACCAGCTGCAATATGGTTCACCATGAACCTCTTGGGACCCCTCGCCGGTAGCAACCACTACAAACCGCTGACTGTCTGGCCTGGCGGCAGCCGAAGGGTTTCAGCTCACCACGGATCCCGGCGGAATCGGGCCACTTGCCATAACCTTCCTTATGGCTTTCGCTTCTGCAGCCATGGAGCCCGGGTGCCGCAAGCCAGCCGCTGCGCCTGAGAGCAGCAAAGCCTTAAGCCCCCGAGCCGCCTGAGACCATGGGGAGTCCCATCAGCTGCGAAACCTTCCTGAGCCGAGCCCGGCTGAGGTTCGGCGATCACTACGACTACAGCCAGATTCTTTACAAGAGCTATAAAACTCCCATTCGAATCCGCTGCACGATTCACCCCGTCAAGGAAATCAGCATCACGCCGGAAAAACATCTGCAGACCACCGGTGGCTGCAAATTCTGCCTGCGCGAAAGCCGAATTCGCATGCTTGAGCGGGAGCTCTTCCGCGAAGCGGTCCAACACCCCTATCCCGAGGTCCCCAGCAGCACCGCCCAGGCCACGACCCCGCTCTGAGCCGGTGGTAGCTCCCCTCCCCTGGTGGCACCATGGGGGCGCGACTACCGGAAAAGCACAAAAAAAGGTGGAAAGGGAATTCCCCGTCCACCTCAACATTGCAGGAAGGGCGTCGCCGTTCAGCGACGCCCGGCAACATCAGTAGTCGAAATCGCCGCCCATGCCGCCGCCGCCGGCGGGAGCAGCTTCCTTCTTCTCGGGCAGGTCGGCCACGATGCACTCGGTGGTGAGCACCATGCCGGCGATTGAAGCGGCATTCTGCAGACCGGAACGGGTCACCTTGGCAGGATCGACGATACCGGCCGCCAACATGTCGACATACTCACCGGTGGCAGCGTTATAGCCCTCATTGAAGGGCTTGTTGCGCACGTGCTCGGCAACAACGGCGCCATTGGCACCGGCGTTCTCGGCAATCCGCTTGAGGGGAGCGGTGAGGGCCGAAGCCACGATGGTGGCGCCGATCAGCTCTTCGCCGGAGAGGTTGGCAGCCGCCCACTCTTCTAGGGCAGGGGCCAGGTGGGCGAGGGTGGTGCCACCGCCGGGAACGATGCCTTCCTCAACGGCCGCCTTGGTGGCGTTGATGGCATCTTCGAGGCGGAGCTTCTTGTCCTTCATCTCGGTTTCGGTGGCAGCGCCCACCTTCACCACGGCAACGCCACCGCTCAGCTTGGCGAGCCGCTCCTGCAGTTTCTCCTTGTCGTAGGAGGAATCGGTTTCGTCGATCTGCTTGCGGATCTGCTCCACACGGGCCTTGACTGCCGCTTCGTTGCCTTCGGCGACGATGGTGGTGGTGTCCTTGTTGATGGTGATCCGACGGGCGGAGCCAAGGGAGTCGATCTTGGCATTCTCCAGCTTGAGGCCGGCGTCCTCGGTGATCAGCTGACCGTTGGTGAGGACAGCGATGTCTTCGAGCATGGCCTTACGGCGATCGCCGAAACCGGGAGCCTTGACGGCAGCCACATTGAGAACACCGCGGAGACGGTTGACCACCAGAGTCGCCAGCGCTTCCTTCTCGATGTCCTCAGCGATGATCAGCAGGGGCTTGCCGGTACGGGCGATCTGCTCAAGCACGGGCACCAGATCCTGCACAAGGCCGATCTTCTTGTCGGTGATGAGGATGTAGGGCTCCTCAAGCACCGCCTCCATCCGCTCGGTGTCGGTGGCGAAGTAGGGGGAGATGTAACCCTTGTCGAAACGCATGCCCTCGGTGACCTCCAGTTCGGTGGTCATCGACTTGCCTTCCTCCAGGGAGATCACCCCTTCCTCGCCCACCTTGGCCATGGCGTCGGCGATCATCTGGCCAACTTCGTCGTCGTTGCCGGCGGAGATGGCGCCCACCTGGGCGATGGCATGGCTGCCGGAGATCGGCTGGGAGTGCTCCTTGATCTTGCCGACAAGGAACTCAGCGGCCTTGTCGATGCCTTTCTTCAGGGTGATGGCATTGGCCCCGGCAGCCACGTTGCGCAGGCCGGCCTTGACCATCGCGTGGGCAAGAACGGTGGCGGTGGTGGTGCCGTCACCGGCGGCGTCGTTGGTCTTGGAAGCGGCTTGCCGGATCAGGGCAACACCGGTGTTCTCGATGTGATCCTCGAGCTCGATCTCCTTGGCGATGGTGACGCCGTCATTAATGATCTGGGGCGCGCCGAATTTCTTTTCCAGCACCACATTGCGACCCTTGGGACCCAGGGTGACAGCAACGGATTCAGCCAGGATGTCGATGCCCCGCTCAAGGGCGCGACGGGCTTGCTCGTTATAGATGATGCGCTTGGCCATGATGATTCTTGGAAAGGTTTCAGCTGGGATCGTTGATCAGGTCAGGGGGCCTGCCGCTGAGCGGTCAGGGGAACCTGCGGAAAAGCCGTGAATTCAGTTGACGACAGCCAGGATGTCCTTCTCGGAAAGAAGGACATACTCATCAGCGCCGAGTTTGATATCGGTACCGGCGTACTTGCTGTAGAGCACCTTGTCGCCCACGCTCACTTCGGGGGCCTGGCGCGAACCGTCGTCATTGCGGCGGCCGGGGCCCACCTGGACCACTTCACCGACCTGGGGCTTTTCCTTGGCGGTGTCGGGCAGCAGGATGCCACCGGCGGTCCTTTCCTCGGACTCGGACACCTTGATGAAGATGCGGTCGCCGAGCGGCTTGACCGTGGAGACGCTGAGAGTGACAGCAGCCATGAGCGGAAGTTGGGAGTGATGCGTTGAGTTGACGCGATGGCAGCGGAGCGGCGAGGCCATCACGGGAGTCGTGACAGGGGACCTGGACACCGCCGGGCGCGAGTTGGCACTCACGACCATCGACTGCCAACCTATGCACGCCGGGGGGTGGTCGGCCAGCAGGGCGACGTGCGGGTGACCGAACAGCCCGGCCACCGGGTCCGCAACCGCCCGGTGGCGGGAGACGCGGTGGTAAGGTTGCGCCGCTTCAAGCGGGTGTGCATCCCGCTGGCCCCCCACGCCACTTTCCTTACATATGGCTGCTGCTGCTCCCGCCGCTTCCGGCACCAAAGGCATCGTCCGGCAGGTGATCGGGCCGGTGCTCGACGTGGAATTCCCCGCAGGCAAGCTGCCCCGCATCTACAACGCCCTCCGGATCGAAGGCAAGAATCCCGCAGGCCAGGACGTGGCCCTCACCGCCGAAGTGCAGCAACTTCTCGGTGACCACCGCGTCCGCGCCGTCGCCATGAGCACCACCGATGGCCTGGTCCGCGGCATGGAGGCCCTGGACACCGGTGCCCCCATCTCGGTGCCCGTCGGCGAGGCCACCCTCGGCCGCATCTTCAACGTGCTCGGTGAGCCCGTGGATGAGCAGGGTCCTGTGAACGCCACCGCCACTGCCCCCATCCACCGCGAGGCTCCCAAGCTCACCGAGCTGGAAACCAAGCCGAAGGTGTTCGAAACCGGCATCAAAGTCATCGACCTGCTGGCTCCCTATCGCCAGGGCGGCAAAGTCGGCCTGTTCGGTGGCGCCGGCGTCGGCAAGACGGTGCTCATTCAGGAGCTGATCAACAACATCGCCAAGGAACACGGTGGTGTTTCCGTGTTCGGCGGCGTGGGTGAGCGCACCCGTGAGGGTAACGATCTCTACGAGGAATTCAAGGAATCCGGAGTGATCAACTCCGAGGACCTCTCGAAGTCGAAGGTGGCGCTCTGCTACGGCCAGATGAACGAGCCCCCGGGTGCTCGCATGAGGGTCGGCCTGTCGGCCCTCACCATGGCCGAGCATTTCCGCGACGTGAACAAGCAGGATGTTCTGCTGTTCATCGATAACATTTTCCGCTTCGTCCAGGCCGGTTCCGAAGTGTCTGCCCTGCTCGGCCGGATGCCATCCGCCGTGGGTTACCAGCCCACCCTCGGCACCGACGTGGGCGAGCTTCAGGAGCGGATCACCTCCACCCTTGAAGGTTCAATCACCTCGATTCAGGCCGTCTACGTTCCTGCGGACGACCTCACCGACCCGGCTCCCGCCACCACCTTTGCCCACCTGGATGCCACCACGGTGCTGAGCCGCGGCCTGGCCTCCAAGGGCATCTATCCGGCCGTGGATCCCCTGGATTCCACGAGCACCATGCTCCAGCCTGCCGTGGTGGGTGATGAGCACTACCGCACCGCCCGGACCGTGCAGAGCACCCTGCAGCGCTACAAAGAGTTGCAGGACATCATTGCCATCCTTGGTCTCGACGAACTGTCCGAAGATGACCGCCGCACCGTGGATCGGGCCCGCAAGATCGAGAAGTTCCTTTCCCAACCCTTCTTCGTGGCGGAAATCTTCACTGGCATGCCCGGCAAGTACGTGAAGCTGGAGGAAACCATCAGCGGTTTCAACCAGATCCTCAACGGCGAACTCGACGATCTCCCTGAGGCTGCCTTCTACCTGGTGGGCAACATCGACGAAGTCAAGGCCAAGGCCGCCAAAATCAGCGCCGAAGCCAAAGGCTGATCTGGAGCCTCCCTTCCGAGCCCCTTCGTTCCAGCCTCCTGATCTCCTCCGCCCATGACCCTCACCCTGCGCGTTCTGGCCCCTGATCAGAGCGTCTTCGACGGCAGTGCCGACGAAGTGATCCTGCCCAGCACCACCGGTCAGCTGGGCATCCTCACCGGCCACGTCTCGTTGCTCACCGCCCTCGACAGCGGTGTGCTTCGGGTCCGTGAAGGCAACAGCTGGCAGTCGATCGCCCTCTCCGGTGGCTTTGCCGAAGTGGAGGCCGACGAAGTGACCGTACTGGTCAATGCTGCCGACCTCGGCAGCAGCATCGATTCGGCAACGGCCGAGCGGGAATTCGAGGCCGCCCAACAGGTGGCTTCGAGCTTTGATGGCAAACCTGCCAGCACCGAAAAGCTGAAAGCCCAGCAAGAACTGGCGCGCACCCGCGCCAGGCTCCAAGCTTCCCGCGCCAGCAACTGATCCAGCTTCTGCTGAAGCGATCAACAGCGGAGTAGATCGATGCGGCTGGATTTTCTGATCGTTGGTGCTCAGAAGTCAGGAACATCTTCCTTACGCAGGCACCTAGCGAAGAATAGAAACGTAATCACAATGTCAAGAGCTGGAGAACTCCACTTCTTTGACAACGAATCCATCGATTGGACAAGCCCTGACTACGAGGCTTATCACGCCAAGTTCTTCAGTCTTGACACTCCAAATCGGCCAGGAAATTTACGTGGAGAAAGTTCTCCGATTTATTTTTACTGGCGTCCCTGTATCTCGCGCATTTACACATATAATCCCAGCATCAAACTGATTGTGCTCTTGCGCAATCCCATGGCACGCGCTTTCTCCCACTGGAGCATGGAAAGCGGTCGTAACCGTGATCCCCTCAGCTTCTCGGAAGCCCTCCGCAACGAAGAGGCACGCTGCGCCAGCGCCATGCCATTGCAGCACCGCACCTTTTCCTATCTCGACAGGGGACGTTATTGCGAGCAACTATCCAGGATCTTCAGCCTTTTCCCTCGCGATCAGGTGCTGGTGATCAAGGCCGAAGAGTTGTTCCAGACGCCAGATCTGAGCCTCGATCGGATCGAGACCTTTCTCGGTTGCCCCCTCGCCGCCCGTGATCCTGTGCACGAACGCTCCGGGAAGTACACCAGCTCCCTGCAGGTTGCCGACTGGGAGTGGATATATGAACGGCTGGCCCCCGACATCCGCCAACTGGAAGCCCTGCTGGCCTGGGATTGCCAGGACTGGCACCAAGCACCGCCACCCCCCCCATAAGAAAACCCCTCCAAGGGGAGGGGCACACAACGAGAAACTTGGAACTGGGCTGCCAGGGCGAAAAATCAGGCGGTACCGCAGAAGGTGACGTCGGGGAACTTGGTCTTGGCCTCTTCCAGGGATTTGCCGCGACCTTCCTCTTGCCAATAGTTGATCACTTCAGTGGCCTTGTTGAGAATCTCAACACGCTCGTTGTCGGTGATCCAGCTCTTGCCCTCCAGCTCGCTCTTGAGGGTTTCCCAGGCATCTTCCCTGGGCCAGAAGAAGTAGGAGGTGAGGGGGCTGGGACCGCCACCGACAATCTGATCCACCGCCAGGGCGACGTTGTCGGGCAGCCAGAGAATCTTCAACAGGAATCGGCCCTCATCGGCCTTGGGGGTGTAGCCGGAGGGCACCCCATCCTCATCGATCGTGGCCGTAGCGAGGGCAGCCGTGCCGCCGCGCAGCACCGGACGCCCCTGGGTGGTGGCCGCATCGGAGGTCACAGCCGCCTCGAGGGCGTCGCTGCTCACGGCGCTCTCCGCTGCGGTGGTGGCGCTCTCAGGGGCTGTCATGGTGTCGGTGCTCAAGGGCTAAGCGCAAAGAACCAAACTAACAGCCCAACAGCCTGATGCCCACAAAGGCCGCCCGGTTGATCACCCTGGCCCCCCAGGATCGGCAGCGGCCGCCAGCACTTAGCCTCGGCGAAGCGACCCTCCCCTGCCCCTGGACGCCCGCGCGATTCTGCTGTTCGACATCGACGGCGTGATCCGGGATGTGGCCGGCAGCTACCGGCGCGCCCTGATCGAAACGGTGCACCACTACAGCGGCTGGCGACCGGAAGCGGCGGTGATCGATGCCCTCAAGGGTGAGGGGGCCTGGAACAACGATTGGGAGGCCTCCTACGAACTGCTGCGGCGGTGGGGCAACGGTGCCGTGGCGTTGCCGGATTTCGCCGATCTGGTGAAGGTGTTCGGTGATTTCTACTTCGGGGGCGATCCCGAGGGAGATCCCGATCAATGGCAGGGCTTCATCGGCTGTGAACCACTGCTGGTGTCCGCCGGCTTCTTCGCCGATCTCAACCAGGCGGGTTTTCTCTGGGGCTTCGTCAGCGGGGCCGAGCCCCCCTCAGTGCGCTATGTGCTGCAGCAGCGGTTGGGCCTGGCCAAGCCGCCCGTCCTGGCCATGGGGGATGCCCCCGACAAACCCGATCCCACCGGTTTGCTGCAGCTGGCGGGGCAGATCTGCGAGCAGAGGCTGGGCAGCCGGCTCGGAGCGGCGGCCCCGGTGGTGGCCTACCTGGGCGACACCGTCGCCGATGTGCAGACGGTGGTCAACGCCCGTCAGGTCGCCCCGGAGCAGCGGCTGATCAGCCTGGCGGTGGCCCCGCCCCATCTGCATGGAGCCGACCAGAGCGAGGCTCGACACCACTACGAACAGCGCCTCAGCCAGGCGGGCGCCGACAGAATTCTCAGCCACACCGCCGCCGTGATCACGACCCTGGGCAACCTGCTCGACGCCTGAGCCGCACCGCCTGAGCCGATCCACAACGAACCGCCGCCTCAGCGTTCCATCGCCGCCGGCGCCTTGAGGGCAGCGGCTGTGAGGTTCTCGTGCCCCAGCTCGCTGACCGCCACATCGTCCTCGATGCGGATGCCGATGCCTTTCCAGCGCTCATCAATCGCCGGTTGCCCCTCGGGCACCGGCAGCCTGTCGCTCACATAAAGGCCCGGCTCCACGGTGAGCACCATCCCCGGCTCCAGCTCCACATGGTGCTCACCGAGCCGGTAGGCCCCCACATCGTGCACATCCAGCCCCAGCCAGTGGCCGGTGCGGTGCATGTAGAGATGGCGGTAGGCCCCCTGCTCGATCAAGCCATCGAGCTCCCCCTGCAGCAGCCCGAGCTCCAGCAGACCTGCCACCAGCACCCGCACGGCCGTGCCGTGCACCCCTTCGGCGGTGGCCCCCGGCGCCACCGCCGCCACCGCCGCCTCCTGGGCCGCGAGCACCAGCTCGTAGAGGGCCCGCTGTTCGCCGCTGAAGCGGCCGTTCACGGGGAAGGTGCGGGTGATGTCGCCGTTGTAGTAATCGCCGAGGGAGCAGCCGGCGTCGATCAGCAGCAGGTCGCCATCGCGCAGCGGTGCGCTGTTGGCGGTGTAGTGGAGGACGCAGGCGTTGTCACCACCGGCGACGATCGAGCCATAGGCGGGGCCGCGGCAACCCTGCTCAAGGAAGTGCTGCTCGATCACGGCCTGCACCTGCCGCTCATTGAGGCCAGGCCGGGCCACCTGGCGAGCCAGCTCATGGGCCTCGGCCGAAATCCGCGCCGCCTGCCGCAGCCGCTCCAGTTCCTCCGGCCCCTTGCGCAGGCGCAGCTCATGCAGCAGCGGGCAGGGGGCCACCAGCCCCAGGGCCGCCCGGCCGCTGCGCGGCGCCCGGTCCAGCTGCTGGGCCCAGGCCTTCAACACCAGGGGTTCCACCCGCGGATGGCGTCCGACGCGGAAGGCGATCCCCTCTGCCCCCTCCAGATAGCCGCCAAGCCGCTGCTCCAGCTCGCTGATCGGATGGGCGATGGCGGCCCCGAAATGCTCCACCGCCCCTTCACAGCCCCAGCGGACCCCGTTCCAGACCTCAGCACTGGCTTCCTTGGGCTGGACGAACAGCACGTAGGGGGTGTCATTGCGGTGCGGCAGGAACAGCGCCACCGCATCCGGCTCATCGAAGCCGGTGAGATACCAGAAATCACTGTCCTGCCGAAAGGGATACTCCACATCGGCGTGGTGGGTAACCAGGCCGGCGGCTGGGATCACGGCGGCCGCTCCACCGAGACGGTGCAGGAAACGGTCGCGGCGGTCGGCGTGCGCCGTCGGCTCGATCGGGGAGGAGATGGGCATCAGGAGTGGGGTGCACCAGCGGGAAGCTGGCACAGCCGATTAAATAAGAGAGATCATCGTCGTTGTGGTCCCCATCGGTAGCCCATTGCCCCTCCCGGCCGCGCACCGCCCGCAGGCCAGCGGCGCCCTGGCGGCATGAACGACCTGCTTGCCCTGGCCCTGTCCGTGCTGGTGATGCTGGTGGGCTCGTTCGTGTCGTCCGGGGTGGAGGCGGCCCTGCTGACCGTCAACCCGCTCAAGGTGCACGAGCTGGCGGCCCGGGAACGGCCGGTACCGGGAGCTCGGCGGCTCGAGCTGCTGCGCCAGCGGCTCGGCCGCACCCTGGCGGTGCTGGTGATCGCCAACAACGTCTTCAACATCTTCGGCAGCCTGATGGTGGGCGGCCTGGCCGCCCGCACCTTCGCCAACCACGGCATCAGCGGTCCGGCCCTGCCCCTCTTCTCCGTGGGGCTCACCGTGCTGGTGATCCTGCTCGGGGAGATCCTGCCCAAGGCGATCGGCAGCCGGCTGGCGCTGCCCGTGGCCCTCTCCAGTGCCCCGGCCCTGGCGGTGGTGACCCGCTTGATGCTGCCCCTGGTGCTGTTGCTGGAGCGGATCCTGCCGGCAATCACGGCCCAGAGTGAGATCAACACCGACGAGGAGGAGATCCGGCTGCTGGCCAGGCTCGGATCCCAGAAAGGGCAGATCGAAGCGGACGAGGCCGCGATGATCGCCAAGGTGTTCCAACTGAATGACCTCACCGCCCGCGACCTGATGGTGCCCAGGGTGGCGGCACCCACCCTGGCCGGCCATTGTTCCCTGGAGGAGCAACGGGCGACACTGCTGCATCACGGGGCCCCCTGGTGGGTGGTGCTGGGCCAGGAACTCGATGAGGTGCTGGGGGTGGCCAGCCGCGAGCGCCTGCTCACGGCCCTGCTGCAGGGGGACGGCGGCAGCGCCGTCAGCGAGCTGGCGGAACCGGTGGAATTCGTGCCGGAAATGATCCGCGCCGACCGGCTGCTGACCAGTTTTCGCCGCAACGGCACCGGCGTGCGGGTGGTGGTGGATGAGTTCGGCGCCTTCGTGGGCGTGATCGGCCCGGACGCGGTGCTGGCCGTGCTGGCGGGCTGGTGGCGTCGACCGGCGGCCCTGCAGGAGCCTGGTGGATGAAGGGCCGCCGCGCCGACCGTGGCGGCAGGGGCCGAGCCGCAGCCCCCTCGGCCCCAAGGCCGGCGGCTCCGGACCGTTGCCGGCTGCTGCTGGAGCACTGGCGCGCCGGCCTGGCCTTGAGCGGCCGGGAGAGGAGCGTGCTGGCCCCGGAACTCGCCGGTCTCGACCGCCAGCTGACGCGGCTGGCGCGGCGCCGACCGCGGCTGGCGGTGTTCGGCCGGGTGGGCGTCGGCAAGTCAAGCCTGCTGAACGCGCTGCTGGGCGTGCCCTGCTTTGCCACCGACGTGGCCCATGGCTGCACCAGGGTCCAGCAGCAGCAGGCCTGGCCCTGGGCGGAGGGAATCGGCGGCCTGGAGGGCGTCGATCTGGTGGATACCCCCGGGATCGACGAGATCGCTGCCGCAGCCCGGGCGCGGCTGGCGGCCCGGGTGGCCCTCGGCGCCGACCTGGTGTTGCTGGTGATCGACGGTGACCTGACGCGGATCGAACTGGAGGCCCTGGAGACTCTCCTGGCCAGCGGCAAGCCGCTGCTGCTGGTGCTGAACCGCAGCGACTGCTGGCCGGAGGCGGAACGGCCAGCCCTGCTGGCCAGCATCCGCCGGCGGCTACCGGTGCGGGGCAGGGCCCTCGAACCGATCAGCGTGGCCGCCGCACCCCACCGCCCCCGCCTGCTCAACGACGGGCGGGTGCGCAGCGACAGCGCTGCCCCGGAGATCGGTCCCTTGCGGGAACGGCTGGCCGACCTGCTCGAAGAGCACGGCGACCTGCTGCTGGCCCTCAACAGCCTGCGGGCCGCGGATCGCTTCAGCCAGTCGCTGCACCGCTGCCGCCTGCGCCACGGCCGCCGCCAGGCCCAGACCCTGATCGGCCGCTTCGCCACGGTCAAGGCTGCCGGTGTGGCGATCAACCCCCTGATGCTGATCGATCTGGCCGGGGGTCTGGCCTGCGACAGCGCCCTGGTGCTTCAGCTCTGCCAGCTCTATGGCCTGCCGATGAGCGGTGCCGGCGCCCGCCAGCTGCTGGCCCGGCTCTCCGGCCACAACGCCCTGTTGGGCGGCGCCCAGCTGGGGCTCCAGCTGCTGCTGGGGGGCCTGCGCCAGCTGCTGTTGCTGGCGGCGCCCTTGAGCGGCGGCCTCAGCCTGGCCCCGGCGGCGCCGGTGGCCCTGGCCCAGGCGGCCCTGGCCGTGCACACCACCCGTCGCACGGGCCGGCTGGCGGCGGCCGAGCTGCTGCGCAGCGCCTCGGCCGCCGGCCAGCCGGGGGCGCTGCTACGGCGGCTGGCGACCCAGGAACCTGACATCCACCAGTGGCTGGAGGAATGGCAGCGGCACCCGGAGCCGGACGCAACCCTGCCGAGGCTGCTGCCTTGAGCGCCGGCGGAGCTGCCGGTGGAGCCGGCGGCGGACCGCTGGGGGGGGCGGAAGGACAGCTGGAAGGGCAGGCGATCGCCCTGTTCGGCACCAGCGCCGATCCCCCCACCCTCGGCCACCGCTCGCTGCTGGAGGGCTTGCTGGCCCTCTACCCCCAGGTGGTCACCTGGGCCAGCGACAACCCGCTTAAGTGCCATGGCGCCTCCCTGGCCCAGCGGACGGCCCTGCTGCAGACCCTGGTGGCGGCGATCGACAACCCCCGCCTGAGCCTGCGGCAGGATCTCAGCAGTCCGTGGGCAATCGAGACCCTGGACAACGCCAGGCGTCTCTGGCCGGGACGGCCCCTGGTGTTCGTGGTGGGCAGTGACCTGGCCGGCCAGATCCCCCGCTGGAAGCAGGCGGAGGCGGTGCTGACGGCCTGCCGGCTGGCGATCGTGCCACGCTGCGGCTGGCCGATCGAACCGGAGGCCCTGGAGCGGCTGCGGAGCCTCGGGGCCCGGCCCCAGCTTCTGGCGCTGCAGATTCCGGCCACGGCCAGCAGCGACCTGCGCCGCGTCCTGGCAGGCGGGGCGACCAACGCCACCACCGACCCGGCCGTCCTGCCGCTGCCAGCGGAACTGCAGCCCCTGCTGCTGCAGCACAATCCCTACGACGACACCGCCCGCTGATGCGTCTCGCCCTGGCCCAGCTCAACCCCGTGGTGAGTGACCTTGAGGGCAATGCCGAGCGGCTCCACACCGCCTGGTCGACGGCAACCGCCGCCGGAGCCGACCTGGTGCTCAGCCCGGAACTCTCACTCTGGGGCTACCCGCCGCGGGACCTGCTGCTCAGCCCCGCCCTGCTGCAGCGCCAGGGGCAGGTGCTAGACGGACTCGCCGCGGACCTGGCCCGGGCCGGATCTGAGGGCACGGCCCCGGCGTTGCTGGTGGGCGTGGCGGAACCGGTCGCCGGCGGGGGCCTGCACAACGCCGTGGCCCTGGTGGAGGCGGGGCACTGGCGGGTGGTCTATCGCAAACGGCTGCTGCCCAGCTACGACGTGTTCGATGAACGGCGCTATTTCCAGCCCGGCGCCAGCGCTGGCGTGCTTGAGCTGGAGCGGGGCAGCGAGCGCCTGCGGCTGGGGCTGACCATCTGCGAGGACCTCTGGGTGGAGGAGGACCTGCAGGGCCACCAGCCGGCCGGCCCCGATCCGATCGCGGCGCTGCGGGAGGAAGCCATCGACCTCCTGGTCAATCTCTCAGCCTCGCCGTTCGGGCAGGGGAAGCTGGCCCTGCGGCGTCGTCTGGCCTGCCGGGCCGCCACCCGCCTGAGTTGTCCTGTGATCTACGTCAACCAGGTGGGGGGCAACGACGAGCTGGTCTTCGACGGGGCGAGCTTTGTGGTGGATGCCGCCGGTGGCGCCTGCCTCCAACTGGCCTCGGCGGCCGAGGATCTCGGCTATTGGGATACCAGCGACGTGGCAGCTCCGGCGGCGGATCCACCCTGCTCAGAGGAGCAGCTGCTGCGGGCCCTGGTGCTCGGCGTCCGCGACTATGCCGGCAAATGCGGCTTTGGCAGCGCCCTGCTGGGCCTGAGCGGCGGCATCGATTCGGCCCTGGTGGCCCTGATCGCCTGCGCGGCGCTGGGGGGCGAGCAGGTGTCCGCCCTGCTGATGCCTTCGCCCTATAGCTCGGAGGGTTCGCTGCTGGATGCCCGGGCCCTGGCCGAACGGCTGGGCATCGCCCACGTGACCGTGCCGATCACGGCACTGATGCAGGGCTTCGATGCGGGCCTGACACCGGCCCTGGGCGCCGCCCCCACGGGCGTGACGGCGGAGAACCTGCAGTCGCGCATCCGCGGCACCCTGCTGATGGCGGTGGCCAACGGACAGGGAAGGCTGCTGCTGTCCACCGGCAACAAATCCGAGCTGGCCGTGGGCTACTGCACCCTCTACGGCGACATGAACGGCGGGCTGGCCGTGATCGGCGATCTCTACAAGAGCACCGTCTTCCGCCTCTGCGCCTGGATCGACAGTGCGGCCGCGGGCCCCTGCCGCCGGGCCCTGGGCCTGCCGGAGGGCGGTGAACTGATCGGAGCTGCCATCCGCGAGAAACCCCCCAGCGCCGAGCTGCGACCCGACCAGCGGGACAGCGACAGCCTGCCCGACTACGCCGTGCTCGATCCATTGCTGAAGCGCATGGTGGAGGATCTGGCCAGTCCTGAGCAGCTGGTGGCGGAAGGCTGCGACCCCAGCCTGGCCCGGCAGGTGCATCAACTGCTGCGGCGGGCCGAATTCAAGCGGCGCCAGGCGGCACCGGCCCTGAAGGTGAGCGCGCGGGCCTTCGGCAGCGGCTGGCGGATGCCGATCGCGGCCCGCTGACCGGAAACCGGCGACGTTGGCGGATCAGGGCTGCGGGGGCCAGATTTGGAGGATCCTGCCCTCCCATGCGATGCCAGCTTCTGCTGCGGCGGCCCCCCTGGCCTCCCCGATGGCCAGCATCGGCGTCCCCCGGGAGATCAAACGGGATGAACAGCGGGTGGCCCTCACCCCGGACGGGGTGCATGAACTCATCTCCCAGGGCATGGAAGTGCGCATCGAACAGGGAGCGGGGCTCGGGGCCGGCATCGATGACGCGGCCTACGCGGAAGCCGGCGCCAGGCTGGTGAGCCGGGAGGAGGCCTGGGCGGCCCATCTGGTGGTGAAGGTCAAGGAACCCCAACCGGAGGAGTTCGCCTTCCTGCGGCCCGACCTTGTGCTGTTCACCTACCTGCACCTGGCGGCCTATCCGGAGGTGGGGCGGGCCCTGCTGGAGGCCGGCACCACGGCCGTGGCCTACGAAACCGTGCAGCTGGAGGACGGCAGCCTGCCGCTGCTGGCGCCGATGAGCGAGGTGGCGGGGCGGCTGGCCGCCCAGGTGGGCGCCCACCTGCTGGAGAAACCCCATGGCGGTCGGGGGGTGCTGATCGGCGGCTGCACCGGGGTGCGACCGGCACGGGTGGTGGTGCTGGGGGCCGGCACCGTGGGCTGGAACGCCGCCCGGATCGCGGCGGCGATGGATGCGGAAGTGTTCCTGCTGGATCGCTCCCCCCAGAAACTGCGCAGCCTCGAGGCCGACCGCCGCGGCCGCCTGGTGAGCCTGGTGAGCAGCCGCAGCCTGATCCAGCGACTGGTGCCGGGGGCCGATCTGCTGATCGGCGCAGTGCTGCTGCCCGGTGGCCGCGCCCCCACCCTGGTGAATGAGGAGCTGGTGCAGCGGATGCGGCCGGGCTCGGTGATCGTCGATGTGGCGATCGACCAGGGGGGCTGCATCGCCACCAGCCGCGAAACCACCCACACCGACCCGGTGGTGTCGATCCACGGCGTCCAGCACTACGCCGTGGGCAACATGCCCGGCGCCGTGCCGTTCACCTCCACCGAAGCCCTGGTCAGCGTCACGCTGCCCTACATCCTGGTCATGGCCGGCCGCGGCCTGATCGATGCGGTCACCGACCGGCCCGAGCTGCTCTCTGGCCTGAACACGGTCGACGGGGCGGTATGCCATCCGGGTGTGGCCAGGGCCCTGGGGGTGGCACCGCGCCACCCGATGGCCTGCCTGCGCTGAGGCCTGCCGCTCAGTCCAGCCCCGCCAGGGGTCGATACAGGCTGGCGGGATCAAGCCCCTCCCGCAGGGCCAGCACCAGGCCGGCCGCCTCGGCGTAGCCCGCCGCCGGCAGCACCGCCAGCCCCAGGGCCTCGGCCCCCACCTCCAGCACGCAGGGGTTGGCCGCCACGGCGATCAGGGGGACGCCGCGCTCAGCGCAGGCCAGCACCGCCGCCCCCCCCAGGGCCCCAGCCGGGGCCACCACCGCCCCGAGTTCGTCGCCATGGAGGCAGCCGCTCCGGGCCGCAGGCTCGTGGAGCAGATCGGGGGCCCGACTCAGGCCCACCAGCACACACGGCAGGAAGGTATGGCCCAGTTCCTCGGCCGCAGCGCGGGGATCGAGGGCCGGATCCAGGGGCAGGGGATCAAGCGCCGGGGCATGGGCACAGGGCACCCCCAGATGGCGGCTGAGCAGGTGACTGATCACCGCCTCGGCCCCCGCCAGGGCATCCACCCCCGATCCCCGGCGGTAGGCCGCGAGGGCCTCGCTGCCTGGGTCGTCGGGGAAACGGGCCACCACGGCCACCGCCGTGGCCCCCGCCGCCAGCAGCCGCTCGCCGGCCCGCAGCAGGGCGTCGGGACGCGCCAGTGTGCCCCAGCTGGCGCCACTGGAGCCGCTGCGCAGGCCCACCCCCAGGGGTGCGTCGGTGACCACCACGGGCCCGATCCGCAACCCCAGGCTGGCGCGGCAAGCCTCCGCCACCTGGCGGTGGCGCAAGGCCAGTTCGGGCTCGATGGCCGCATCAAAGAGCAGACCCACCCGCTGGGAAGCCACCGGGGCCAGCGCCAGCCTGCCGGCGGCGAAGCGATCCAGGCTCCAGCCCTCCACGTAGTGGATGCGCCGATCGCTCCAATAAAGGGACGCGGCGTTCATCACGTTGGGATGGGTGACCAGGCATCCGCTGGCGGCCGCCAGCAGGCGGGCCGCCGGCAGGCCGTCACCGGCATAGCCGCCCACGGCACATCCGACGCCGGTGGGGATCACCAGCAGGGTGGGCAGGGGAGCGACGGCGGCGCTCAGCATGGCTGGACAGGAAGGGAGGGCGGCCCTGGCTCAGACCTATGGGAGCTGGCGGTCTCCGGCCCGTCCACGACCAGCACCGCCTCCAGCTTCAGCCCCCGCCCAGGCACGGCCGCCGTGATCGCCCAGCGCAGCAGCCACGCCCGGGGACCGGCCTGGGCCATGGCGCTGGCGGCCAGAAACGGCTGCAGCCGAGGCAGCAAGGGCCCGGGAGCCGGCTGGAACCAGACCTCCAGCGGCTCCAGCCTCACTTCTGGTACCGGCCGAACTGAGCCTCGTAGAGGGCGTCCTCCTGGCCGGCGAGCAGGGCCAGATCGCTGCTGGGAAAGGCCACGCACAGCAGGGCGTAGCCCTGCTCCTGCAGCTCCGCCTTCACGCCCATGGCGTCGGGCTGACGCACCGAGCCGCTGGTGAGCCGGGCGGCGCAGGTGGTGCAAACCCCCGAGCAGCAGGAGCTGGGCAAGGGCACGCCGGCCGCCTCGGCAGCCGCCAGCACGGTCTGGTCGGCGCGGCAGGGGAAAGTGTGGCTGGCGCCTTCAAGGCTCACCGTGATCTGGAAGGTGGGGGAATCGCTCACCGCATGTCCATGGCTGTGGCCCATCCTCCCTGAGGGGCGCCCGGCACCTCGGATCCGGAGCTGATCCGGCGCGATTCCGCCGGTTACCCGCCCTGGCCCAAATAGAAAGCAATGCTTTAGGATTTGTTACGAATCACTTGACACTGGTCGGATGTTCACGCTTGACAGGGCAACGCGCATCTTTCCCGAGACCCAGTCGGCCGATGTGGTGCCTGCCCTCACGGCCCGCTTCCGGTTGCTGAGCGCCGAGGACCAGCTGGCGCTGATCTGGTTTGCCTACCTGGAAATGGGTAAGACCATCACGATCGCGGCACCCGGCGCCGCCCGCATGCAGTTCGCCGAGCCGGTGCTCACCCGCATCCGGGCCATGAACTTCGCCCAGCAGAGCCAGGTGATGTGCGATCTGGCCAACCAGAGCGATACCGAACTCGGCCGTTGGTACGCCTCCTGGTCGGTGAATATCAAGCTCGGCTTCTGGTACAAACTGGGCGAGTGGATGGAGGAGGGAATCGTGGCTCCGATCCCCGAGGGCTACCAGCTCTCCGCCAACGCCGCCGCCGTGCTCAGCTCCCTCAAGACCATCGACAAGGGACAGCAGATCACCGTGCTGCGCAACTTCGTCGTGGACATGGGCTTCGATCCCCAGAAAACCGATCCGGCCGCCCGGGTGAGTGAGCCGGTGGTGGCCCCCACGGCCCCGGAGCAGCGGAGCAACGTCACCATCGAAGGCATCGACAATGCCACGGTGGTGAACTACATGAACCTGCTCAATGCCAACGACTTCGACAACCTGATCGAGCTGTTCCTGAGCGACGGGGCCCTGCAACCGCCGTTCCAGCGGCCGATCGTGGGTCGCGATGCGATCCTGCGCTTCTTCCGGGAAGATTGCCAGAACCTCAGGCTGCTGCCTGACCGGGGCGTGAGTGAACCGTCCGACGGGGGCTTCACCCAGATCAAGGTCACCGGCAAGGTCCAGACCCCCTGGTTCGGTGCCGGCGTGGGCATGAACGTGGCCTGGCGCTTCCTGCTGGATCCCGAGGGCAAGATCTATTTCGTGGCGATCGATCTGCTGGCCTCGCCGGCCGATCTGCTCAAGTTCGCCCGTTGATCGAGCGCCCCGGCGGCTCCGGAGCCGCGCCGCCCCCAGCGGCCGGCCTGCGGGGCCTGGCCTGGGCGTTGGCGATCATCACGGCCTGGGTCGCCACGCTGCTGTTACTGCTGCTATTACCGGCGGTGGGCCCAGGCCTGCCGCCGGCCCTGCTGTTGGCGGCCGTGCTGACGAGGGCCTTCCTGCAGACAGGGCTATTCATCGTCGCCCACGACGCCATGCACGGCTCCCTGCTGCCGAGCTCAGCCCTCTGGAACGACCGGATCGGCCGCATCGCCCTGGGGCTCTACGCCTGGCTCCCATGGGACCGCTGTCGCCACAACCACCGGCTCCACCACCAGGCACCGGCCAGCCATCAGGATCCTGACCATCACGACGGCCTCCACCGTGGTGCAGTGGCCTGGTACATGAATTTCATGACCTCCTATCTCAGGCCCGCCCAGATGGCGGCCCTGCTGAGCAGCTGGCTGGTCTGCCTGCTGCTGCTGACACCGCACGTCTCTCAGGCCCTGACGCGCCTGCTGCTGTTCTGGACCTTGCCGCTGCTGATCAGCTCCCTGCAGCTTTTCGTGATCGGCACCTACCTGCCCCACCGGGGCGCCGCCGTGGGGGGCGGTGCCGGCAGCGACGCTGATCGCCATCGGGCGGTGAGCCTGGCCTGGCCTGGGGTGCTGTCGTTTCTCGCCTGTTTCCATTTCGGCTATCACTGGGAGCACCATGAGAACCCACAGCTGCCCTGGTATTGCCTGCCGGAGGGGCGGCGCCTGTTAACGGTTCGCCCGGGCCGCCGCAGCGGCCTCGCACTGGCCGAGATAACTCGATAGCTTCCCGGATTGAGCCTGTATTGAACGGCCATGGACACCGAGCTGGCGGGCTGGACCGCCGAGGAACAGGATCTCGCCCGGGGGGTGTTCGATCGGGCGATCAGCCGTGAGGTGGAAGCCCTGATCGACAGCCTGCGCCAACAGGCCCAAGCACTTCAGAGCCGCGAGGACATCTGGGAGTTTCATGACGCCCTGAGCATCCAGCGCCATGCCATGGAGGGACGGTCCCCGTTCGGAGGCGGCGGGCTTCTTTTCGTCTTCGCCGACTTTGTGAGGGATGGACTGGTGAGCCTGGAGGAACTGGAGGGACTCTCCTCCGACAAACTGGCGAAGATCACCGCCATGGCGCGGATGTAGGCGCCGGCCCTACAAGGTGAGCGGCTGCCAGTCGGCCGGATGGGGGGCCAGGTATTCCGGCGACCCTCCAGCAGCTGCAGGCCTGCCCTGTGGCGTCGGCGGGGCTGTCATCACCAGATCCAGGCTGAGCGAGAAACGGCTGTCATCGGGATCGCCGTTCTCCAGCACCGCATGATCGACGCTGGCGGGGAAAAGGACCAGCAGGCCTGCCTGGGGCGCCACGTCGCACCATGGTGCATTCCATCGGCCTGTGCCGGGGGCAGCGGCCCGCAGGGGGCCGTCGTGCCCGACCGCCAGACCTGGCACCAGCTCATTGGCCTGGCAGGGGGGAAAGAAGCGCAGACAGCCGCTGCGGCCGCTGCCATCGCCGTTGAAGTAATAGACGGCGCTGAGGTGGGCGTTGGGGTGGTGATGGCGGCCGACCAGCTGGCCCGCTTCACTGACCACCGGCCAGCAACGTTGAAGATGCAGGCCCAGGCGGGCCAGATCGAAGCCCAGGCCCTCGAGATAGGCGCCGGCATGACCCACCAGGATCTGAATCAGGGGGGCGAACAGGGGGTCACGCTGCAGCTGCCAAACCCCGTTGAGATCGCCGGTCCAGGCGCAACCCGGATCGGGATTTGAGGAGGCACCCGCCTGAAGTTGGCGGATCGCCTGCAGCTGCATGGCGGTATCGAGGGGATCGGGCGCAAGCTGCACCCGACCCAGGGCCAGGGGGAACAAGGGCGTGATCGCCAGGCTGCCTGGGCCAGCGGATGGGGAGGCCAAAAAGGGTCCATGCCGGTACGGACCAGCATGGACCCGAAAGGAACAGGGAAGATCAGGCCATGGCGGCAGCGCCGCCGACAACCTCAAGGATCTCCTGGGTAATGGCCGCCTGGCGGGCCTTGTTGTAATCCAGGGTCAACGACTTAGCGAGGGCCTTGGCGTTGTCACTGGCGTTGTTCATGGCGGTCATCCTGCTGGCCAGTTCGCTGGCGGCAGCCTCCTGCAGAGAACGCAGGAGCTGGTTCTCCAGGTAGAGGGGCAGGAGTGCATTGAGGAGCTGATCGGGGCTCTGCTCGAACACGAAATCCGACTCGAGCCTGACCTGCTGGTTCTCAATCTGCCCCACTTCAACCCCAAGACGACCCTCCTTGGTGGTGAGGCGGAAGATCTCGTCCTCAGGGGAGGCGATTCCCTGGGGATCGAGGGGCAGTAGCGTCTGGACCACCGGGGAGGAACTCACCAGGTTGATGAACTTGGTGAAAATAATTTCAACCCGATCGGTACTCTCGGAGAGAAATTCCGCGAGCACTTCGTTGGCGATATTGCCGGCTTCATCAGCATTGGGGACCTGCTCAAGGCCGGTGAAGGTGGCGCGGATCGGATAGGAACGATTGGTGAAATAGGTGATGGCCTTGCGGCCGATCAACACCAGATCAACCTTGAATCCCTGGGCCTTCAGTTCTGCAAAACGTTGCTCGGTGCGCTTGATGATGTTGGCGTTGTAGCCACCGCAAAGACCGCGGTCGCCCGTGACGGACAAGAGGGTGATGGTCTGAACGGAACGGGACTGCAGCAGGGGGGCATCGGCATCTTCGAAACGCATGCGGGTCTGAAGATTTTCCAGCACCCTGGCCAGACGATCGGCGAAGGGTCGACTGCGCAGCACCTGCTCCTGGGCGCGACGCACTTTTGCCGCAGCCACGAGGCGCATGGCCTCGGTGATCTTGCGGGTGTTCTTGACCGAACTGATCCGGTCACGGATGTCCTTGAGGTTTGCCATGAATAATCCTCAGGCCGCAGCCAGCAGGGAAGACTTCACCTCGTTGATCGCATCCTTGAGCATGGCTTCAGACGCTTCGCTGAGCTGCTTTTCGGTCTGGACATTGGTGATGAAGTCTGGCTTGTAGGCCTTGAGATAGTCGCGCAGTTCGCGGGTGAACTCGGTGACCTTCTCAACAGGAATCTCATCGATCAGACCCTTGACACCGGCGTAGACCACGGCCACCTGCTCGGCCAGGATGAGGGGGCTGAACTGGGGCTGCTTGAGGATTTCACGCAGGCGCTTGCCGCGGGACAGCTGCTGCTGGGTGGATGCATCCAGATCGGAGGCGAACTGGGAGAAGGCGGCCAGTTCGTCGAACTGGGCCAGTTCCAGCTTCAGGGTGCCGGCAATTTTCTTGATGGCCTTGGTCTGGGCGGCGCCGCCGACCCGGCTCACCGAGATGCCGACGTTGATGGCAGGCCGCAGACCGGAGTTGAAGAGGTCGGAGCTGAGGAACACCTGACCATCGGTGATCGAGATCACGTTGGTGGGGATGTAGGCACTCACGTCGCCAGCCTGGGTTTCGATGATCGGGAGAGCGGTCATCGAGCCCTTGCCCATGGCGTCGCTGAGCTTGGCAGCACGCTCGAGCAGGCGGCTGTGGCAATAGAAGACGTCGCCGGGATAAGCCTCACGCCCGGGGGGACGGCGCAGCAGCAGCGACATCTGACGGTAGGCCTGGGCCTGCTTGGTGAGATCGTCATACACCACCAGGGTGGCCTTGCCCTTGTACATGAACGATTCAGCAATCGCGGCACCGGTGTAAGGAGCCAGATACTGAAGGGCGGCTGGATCGGAAGCGTTGGCAGCCACGATCACGGTGTAGTCCAGGGCGCCCCGCTCACGCAGCACCTCCACCACGTTGGCCACCGAAGCGGCCTTCTGACCCACAGCCACATACACGCAGACCACATCCTCACCCTTCTGGTTGAGGATCGTGTCGATGGCGATGGCGGTCTTGCCGGTCTGACGGTCACCAATAATCAGTTCGCGCTGGCCCCGGCCGATGGGGATCATGGCGTCGATGGCGGTGATGCCGGTCTGCATCGGCTCATGCACCGACTTGCGCTGGATGATGCCAGGCGCCATCGATTCAATCAGGCGGGTTTCGGTGGTGGGGATATCACCCTTACCATCGATGGCCTGGCCGAGGGAATTCACCACCCGGCCGAGCATGGCGTCACCAACGGGCACCGAGGCGATCTTGCCGGAGGCCTTGACGGTGCTGCCCTCCTGGATCCCACGCCCCTCGCCCATCAGCACAGCGCCGACGTTGTCGTCTTCGAGGTTGAGGGCGATGCCTTCCGTGCCGTCCTCGAACTGGATGAGTTCACCGGCCATCACCTGCTCAAGGCCATAGACGCGGGCGATGCCGTCACCGATCTGAAGCACGGTGCCGACGTTGCTCACAGAGACCGACTTGTCGTAGTCAGCGATCTGCTGCTTGAGGATGGCGCTGATCTCGTCGGGGCGGATGGAAACCATGGGAGGGAGTCCCCGGAGGGGAGGAGATGGAATGCGGAGGGTGGGGGAGAATCAGAAGGGGTGTCGGCCGATGAGGCGTGGGGCTAGCCCACCCGGGCCAGCTCCAGACCGAGGCGACGGACCTGGCCGGAGATGCTGGCATCGATCACCTTGGAACCGACGCTGAGGATGAAGCCACCGATCAGGGCAGGATCCACCTGCACGTTGACTTCCACCTTGTCGGTGCCGGCAACGGCCCGGACTTTCTCTGCCAGCTGGGCCTGCTGCTGATCGCTGAGGGGAGCTGCGGAGGTGACCGTGGCCAGAGCGATGTGACGTTGCTCGCGGTAGAGCTCAATCAGGCGTTCGAGAACCGCATCCAGGAGGCCGATTCGCTGGCGATCGGCAAGCAGCTTGAGCAGATTGAGGAAGGAAGGGGTGACCTCGTCAGCAAAAAGCTTGACGAGGGCTGCTTTCTTGGCTTCCACTTCGAGCACCGGCGAGGCCATGGCCTCACGCAGCGCGGGGGATTCCTGCCAGAGGGCCAGGATCTGGCGGGCCTGATCGATGACCTGATCGGTCTCATCCTTGGCCTCACTCACCTGGAGAAAGGCTTCGGCGTAAGGGGTCGTGATCGTGTTGAGCAGCGGCATCAGACGTTCCCCAGCGATTGGATGGACTGATCGATCAACCGAGACTGGGCCTCGGCGTCGAGCTTGCCCGGCAGGGTTTCGAGGGCCTTGTCGATGGCCATCAGGGCAGCCTGGCGGCGCAGTTGGTTGGAAACCCGGGCGGCCTCTGAGGCGAGATCGGAGGCTGAATCCTGCTTGAGGCGGGCCATTTCGGCCACGGTCCGCTTCTCGCTGTCGAGGCGGATCGCCTCGGCACGGACTTTGCCATCGGCACGGATCTTTTCGGCCTTGAGCTGGGCATCGGCCAGATCCTTCTGCACCGCGGCCAGAGCCGTGGTGGCCGCACTCAGCCGTTGCTCGGCGTCATTGAGGTCGGTGAGGATGGCGGCGCGGCGGCGCTCGAGGATGCCGCCAAGAAAGCCCTTGAGAAACCAGACCAGACCCGCGATCACGATCGCCAGGTTGATGATGTTGGTTTCGAAGAGGTCGAAGTTGAGGCCGAAGCCGCCGTGCGAGGCCAGGAGTGGAAGCATGGTTGGGGTCATGACGCGGCAAGCAGACGATCGACGATCAGGCCGGCAAGCTGGTCTGCGTCACCGCGAAGCGCGGCCAGGGCGGAGGCTCGCTGGGTATCGATCTCCCGGCGGGCCTGCTCACGGCTGGCATTGGCTTCGGCTTGGGCAAGGGCAAGGGCCTCCCGATAGAGGCGGTCAGCGTCTTGCTCGGCCTCCACGACCAGCTTCTGGGACTGCAGTCGAGCCTCCCGGAGCTGCTCCTTGAGGTCAGCTTCAAGACGCTCCACCTGGGCCAGCTTCTGCTTGGCGTCGGCACGGCTGGTGGCGATGTAGCCCTCGCGCTCTTCGACGGCCCGACCAACGGGGCGGAAGAAGAGGGCATTGAGAATGAAGGTGAGGATCACCACCTGCAGCGCCATCAGCGGCAGGGTGGCATCGAGGTCGAAGAGACCTCCCTCCTTTGCGCCTGCCTCGGCAAGCAGAAGCCAGCTGGTCATGGAGCGGGAGAGCGTAAGAAGGGGCGGACGAAATCGCCGGGGAAGGGCGTGCTGAGATGCCGCCGGGGAGGATGGCGAATCAGACGGTCAGACCGAAAGGTCAACGCGTTGAGCGTGATCAACAACCCTGGACGGTCAGCGGAAAAAACCACCGGAAGCCCACCGGACCAGGGGAAGACCTGAAGGACTCCCTGACCCGGCAGAACATCGCGGCGGATCAGCCGGCGAAGGGGTTCGCGAACAACAGCACCAGGGCGACCACCAGGCCGTAGATGGTGAGAGCTTCCATGAAGGCCAGGGAGAGCAGCAGGGTGCCGCGGATCTTGCCTTCGGCCTCGGGTTGGCGAGCAATGCCTTCAACGGCGCCGCCGGCAGCGGTGCCCTGACCGATGCCAGGGCCGATCGCGCCGAGGCCGACAGCCAGACCAGCAGCCACAACAGACGCAGCGGAAGTGATGGAATCCATGGTGGAAAGGGGATATGGGGCGCCGGGGAAGCGCGGAATGAACCTGGACGTGAAACCCTGCGCCGGGGACATCTCAGGGGCAAACGGTGACGTAGCCCTGGAGACGGGCCCGGACGAAGCCGGACCTGCGCGCAGAGAGTTTGCCAGACCGTGGGGAACGGCCCGACTGGAGCTCAGTGGTGCTCCTCGTGGACGGCCTCACCGATGTAGTAAGCGGCGAGGGTGGCGAAGATCAGAGCCTGAATGGCGCTGGTGAAGAGGCCAAGGAACATGGCCGGCAGCGGCACCACCAGGGGGACGAGGAAGGCCAGAACAGCCACCACCAATTCATCCGCCAGGATGTTTCCAAAAAGACGGAAGGAAAGGGAGAGTGGCTTGGTAAAATCCTCAACGATCTTGAAGGGCAGCATGATCGGCGTGGGTTCCACGTAGTACTCGAAGTACCGGAAACCCTTGCGGCTCAAACCTGCATAGAAATAAGCAAGAGACACCAACAACGCCAGGGCGATGGTGGTGTTGATATCGGCGGTGGGTGCACCGAGTTCGCCACTGGGGAGATGGATCAGTTTCCAGGGGATTAGAGCCCCCCCCCAGTTGCTCACAAAGATGAACAGGAAGAGGGTGCCGATGAACGGCAACCAATCTCGATAGGCCTTTTCACCGATCTGTTCGCGGGCCAGATCGCGGATGTAATCCCAGAGAAACTCCAGAAGGTTCTGGACGCCGCCGGGATTGCGTTCCAGCTTGCGGGTGCCGATCACCACCACAGCCAGCAGGAGGCCGATCACGACCCAGGAGCTCAGAAAGACCTGGCCGTGGATCTTGAGATTGCCGAGCTGCCAATAGAGGTGTTGACCCACCTCCAGTTCGGCTAAGGGCAGGGAGAGAGACAACGGAACCATCTGGAAGTGTCCTGGATGTAGGCCTGACTGGGGGATCAGGAGTCGAAGACCGCCTGAACGATCAGGGCGGGCTTGTAGAGCAGGAAGCCCACCAGGGCGGGGAGCATCTGCAGAGCTGGAATTCGGGCAGCCGCCAGCACCAGCACCACGGGAACCAGGAGCTGAACCTTGCTGACCGACCTGGATTCGGCCCCGAGCCTCGACACGCTGCGTGCCAACAGACTCAGGTACAGCAGACCGGCGACAGCTCCCACCAACAGGCTGGCGGCCGTCGCCCGATCGAAGAACACCCAGCAGAGCGGCACCGCCAGGGCGGTGGCCATAAGGGTGGCCATGATCAAACGACGCTGGAGGCGCCGATAGGCATCCATCCCGTTATCGCCGGAGGCGAGCCCGTTATCGCCGGAGGCGAGCCCGTTATCGCCGGAGGCGAGCCCGTTATCGCCGGAGGCGAGCCCGTTATCGCCGGAGGCGGGAGCCGCTTCGGAGGAATCAGCCTGGGTGGCGGCCGAATGGGATGGGTTGGAATCCTTGGGGGCTAAGGCCTGAACCGGGGTCACGGACGACGACACCACGGGGGCATCGTCATCGGTGCAACTGGCAGGGGCCGTCAGCAAGCGTCAAGGCTCCGACTGGGCGTGCGGAATTTATCACGCAGCGTTACGACACCCCTGACGAAGCGCCGTTGCTGGCGCAGGGCAGCAGAACGGCAAGCCTGATCAGGCGCCTGGCCCGCTCCAGGCGCTCGGCCGCCGGCATCGCCAGGGGCAGGTCGACCAGGCGGGTGCCGGCTGGCGCCGCCTCGAAGGCCTGCATCAGGGTCAGATCGCCCGCTTCAAGCTCCAAGGGTTGCAGATCCGGCCCCAGCAGGCTGGTGGAGGGCCAGCCCCAGAGGCAGGGACTGCGCTCGCCGGCCGCGGCCAGCAGGGCACCGTCGTCGCTCCAGTCGGCGGCCGGCAAGGGTCCCTTGCTCATAAAGAACTCGAAATGACTGATGTCAGGGTCGAGGGCCTCCACGAGCTCCCATTGGCGCCCCGGGGGCAGGGCCCGGGCCATCTCCAGCAGCTCCCCCTCCAGCAGCCGGGCCGGATCCCAGACCCAGGGATTGGAGAAGCCGGCGAAGCTCAGGTCGGCCTCGGCCACGAAGTCGAACAGGCGCCTGAGGTCGTAACTGGCCTCCTGCGGGTGCAGATACATATCAGCGAAATTGGCATCGGCCGCCGTATCGAGGGCCCAGCGCTGCTCGTGGTGACGACGCAGGCGATTGTCCGCGGGCAGATCGGCCAGCAGCCGGCGGCCGAGCCGCAGCCCCTCTGCGCCGGTGCCGACCTGCATCAGCGCCAAAGCCTTCTGGATGCGATGGATTTCCCAGCGGCCGCCATCGGCATAAAGAAAGAGATGCAGCAGGCCGCCTGGGCTGAGGCGCTCCGCCAGGGCCCGCAGACCCGCTTCCGGTTGGTCCAGGTGATGGAGCACCCCGACGGAATTGATGTAATCAAACAAGCCTTCTCCCTGCAGATCCAGCAGGCTGCGCTGTTCGATCCGCAGCTGCTCCACCCGGGAGGCCGCGCCGGAGCGCTGGGTGCGCTGGCGGGCCACGGCCAGGGCCCCAGCGCTGATGTCCACCGCCAACACGCTGGCCCCTGGATTGAGATGGCAGAGGTAATCGGTGCTGACGCCGGTGCCGCAGCCCGCGTCAAGAATCCGCCAGGGACGCGGGCCGGCAGGCAGCTGGCCTGTCACCGCCGCCCGGACGCTGTCCACGCACCAGCGCCAGTTGTATCCGGGCGGGGGGCCGTCCTGAAGGGGATCGCCCGGATAGGGGAAGCGGTCGTAGAAGGCGCTCACCACCGGCGTGGCGGCATCGGTGGGCAGGGGCTCCGGGTGGGGTTCCATCGACAACGGCAGAGACAGGGACTGGGACGGGAAGGCTGCGGCCGAGCTTTTCATGGCGGAGGGCGCCCACTGACCACTCCCGGTGACAAGGCTGCAAACATTTGTTCATGCCAGGCCGGAGGGTCGCAACGGCAGCCGTAACGTGCCGAAGCCCGGCTCGCTCTCGTTCATGACCGTGACCGCCAGCAGCGGCAGCACCAGGGTCACCCCCCAGCTCTACGACACCCTGCCGCTCTCCAGCGTCCGTCAGGCGGAGCAGCAGGATCGCTTTCCCGATGGGGGCGAACTCGACGCCCTGACCACGTTCTTCCAGAGCGGCCAGGTGCGCGTGGAAGCTGCCCGGCGCCTATCGGCCAACGCCGACGCCATCGTCGCCAAGGCCGCCAACCGAATCTTCTCGGGAGGCACCCCGCTCTCCTATCTCGATGCCCCCCTCACCCCCGCCAGCGGCGGGGACGGGGCACCCCTGGCCGCTGACCAAGCCGCCTTCCAGCGCTCGGTGCAGACCTTCGCCGGCGCCACCGCCAACCGCGGCAACATCTTCACCCGCCTGCTCGAGGGCGCCGGCGGTGATGCGGATGTCCGCGTCGTTCTGCCCACCGGTTTCACACCGATCAGCGTCGGGCGCTACGGCACCGAGCGGATGAAGAAATCGATCCGCGACCTGGCCTGGTTCCTGCGCTATGTGGGTTACGCGGTCGTGGCCGGCGACCCAAGCATCCTGGCGGTGAACACCCGCGGCCTCCGGGACGTGCTTGAGAACGCCTGCTCGCTGGCGGCCACCAATGTGGCCCTGCAGGAAATGCGGGCCGCAGCGGCGGGCCTGTTCCGGGGTGAGCCAGAGGCCCGCCAGCTGGTGATCGAGTGCTTCAACGTGCTGATCCGTGAGCTGGAGGTGCCCACGCCCTCCGCCCGCCAGCGCCTGGGCAGCCCGGTGAACCAGGGTCTGCAACTGCCGGCGATCTACGCCCTGGCTGCCGAAGGCGCCCAGCGCTTCATCATGCGGCCGGCCATGAGCGGCGCCCAGAAAGCTGAGGTGATCCGCGCCGCCTACAGGCAGGTCTTCGAGCGTGACATCGTCAAGGGGTATTCCCAGGTGGTCTGCCCGGTGGAAGCCACCCAGGCACGCCAGGGTCAGATCTCGATGCGCGAATTCATTCGCTGTCTTGGCCGGAGCAAGGAATATCGCCGTCAGTTCTATGGACGCTTTTCCAACAGCCGGGCTGTGGAACTGGCCTTCCGCCACTTCCTTGGCCGGGGGATCAGCTCCCGGGAGGAGTTCACCCAGTACTTCGACATCGTCAGCGCCAAAGGCCTGGCAGGCCTGGTGGATGCGCTGGTTAACAGCATGGAGTACGCGAGGGTTTTCGGTGAAGAAACCGTCCCCTATCTGCGTGATATCGGAGAAGAAGCTCAGGAAAGCGCCGGCTGGGGGTCCAATCGCAAGCTGTTCCGCTTCAGTGCCCCCTTTGAAGGGGCACCCCAGTACGTCACCCTGTATGCGTCCTATCGCCAGCCCTACGGCGATCAACATGCCTACGGGGGCGGCAACGACCCGCTGGCCCTCAACTACGGCGCTATCTTCCCTTCCGGGACCGCGTCGGTGGCCACCCGTCCTGCACCGGTCAGCTACGACACCCGTCGCATCCTGATCGGCAACGGCATGGCCCAGCCCGGCCAGATGGCCAGTCCCCAGTTCCGCAAGGCCAGCCCTCGGCGGGTCGGACCCAGGGTGGTGCGCCTTTCCCAGATTGCCACCGGTGGCAATTCCGTCCCCCGCCGGGGCGGCCAGCCGAGCATTCGGGGCAGTGAGTCCAGCACCCAGGCGGTGATTCAGGCCGTCTATGTCCAGGTGCTGGGCAACAGCGGCTATGCCGGTGAGCGCAACAAGGTTGAGGAGATCAAGCTTGAAAACGGGGATATCAGCCTGAGGGAGTTCATCCGTCAGGTGGCCCGCTCCAATGCCTTCCGCCGCCGCTATTGGAGCGGCCTCTACATCACCAAAGCCATTGAGGTGATACACCGCCGTCTTCTGGGTCGCCCCACCTTCGGGCGCTGGGAGATTGATGCCTACTTCGATACGGCAGCCCGCAGCGGTTTCTATGGAATTGTTGACGCGATTATCAACAGCCGCGAATACAACGAAACCTTCGGCGAAGATACCGTTCCCTACGAGCGTTTCATCACGGCCACCGACCGCAACGCCCGTAACGTTCCGGCCCTGCGGCGTCCGTTGCGGGGCGGCGCCGGAGCTGCCATTACCCAAGCCAGCAGGCCCCAAGTGGCGCAGCCTGAACGGCTGCGTACCGTCGGCGACCTGGTGGAACGCAACCTGGCCGATCGTCGGCGAGTGATCGTCGGCAGCTGGAGCGTCAAGCTCAGCGGCGGGGAGAAAGCGGCCCCAGTCCAGCCGCCAACCAGTGGTCCGAGCTCAGTGCGCCAACCCCCCGCGCCGACGCGCCTCTGGAGCACCCCCCGCTGGCAACCCGGGGCGATCCCTGCCGCCCCTTTCGCTCGCCCCGGCACCGGCAGCCCGGCCATCGCCGCTCCGCTCCCAGGCGCTGGGGCCCTTGGGGCCACAGGCCCGGCCTGGCGCTCGATCCAGGGCGGCGGTTATCCATCCGTAGGCGCCCTGCAACCCGATGCCGCCATGGCCAAGGCCCTGCGGCCCGGAACCCCCCAGGGCTTCGCCCGGCGCCGCAGCCTCGGCCGTCCCGTGGTGCTGGTGTCCCGGCCGAGCGAAAGCCAGTTGCTTGAAGCCATTGACGCCAGCTACCGCCAGCTGCTCAACCGGGTTCCGCTCGGGGCCGAACGGCTCGGCGATGCCGAATCCCGCCTACGGGACGGCCGCCTTTCAGTCAGCGAATTCGTGGCAGCGATCGCCGGCAGTGACCTGTTCCAGCAACGGCTGAACAAGCTTGCTCCCCTGCGGGCCGCCTCCGCCGCCTACCTGGCCCTGCTCGGCCGAGCCGCCCAGCCCGCTGAGGTCAGCCGTTTCCTGGCCAGCCGGGGCAGCAAGGGCCAGCAGGCTGCCGTCAACGCCCTGCTGAGCAGCGACGAATACGCCGACAGCTTCGGCCAGAACACCGTTCCGTTCCTGCGGGGCCTGGCCACCGCCAAGGGCATCCCACTGACAACGGTGAATCGCACAGCAGTTCTCTACGGTGGCAATGCCGGCCTGACCCCCTCACCCAAGGGCGCGATCTGATCGGAACGGTCGGCAGGGCCAAGGTCCTGCATGGCCAGCCGTCCTTGGTTCAACCTCCCGGCCTCAAACCGGGAGGTTTTTTGATGGCTGCATGTTGAAATGCCAGCCAGCAATCCAATTCTCTTAACCAATGGACACGCCATCCGAGCGAGTCAAATGATTAACAATTGCTGCAGAGGGTGACTATCAACAACTCCCGCGAAAACCATTGCGGCACAAGGGATCAAGCCACAAGGCCGGCCATGAAGAACTGTTACCGCTCCCGGGGACCAAGCAGGGCTCTGCCACAGAATGATGCGGCGGTTGGCAATGCCAGCCCACTCCCCCACACTCACCGGATACCGGTCTCCTTAAACGGCGACCGCTTGTTTCGAGGCAGAACTGCATGAGCATCGTCTCCAACTCGATCATCAACGCGGACGCCGAAGCCCGCTATCTCAGCCCTGGCGAACTCGACCAGATCAAATCCTTCGTCGCCGGTGGCCAGCGCCGCCTGCGCGTGGCACAGGTCCTGGCCGAAAGCCGCGAACGGCTGGTGAAGCAGGCCGGCGGCCAGCTGTTCCAGAAGCGCCCTGACCTGATCTCCCCCGGCGGCAACGCCTACGGTGAGGAGATGACCGCCAGCTGCCTTCGCGACATCGACTATTACCTGCGCCTGGTGACCTACGGCGTGGTGGCAGGAGATGTGACCCCGATCGAAGAAATCGGCATCATCGGCGCCCGTGAAATGTATCGCGCTCTCGGCACCCCTGTGGAAGCCGTGGCCGAAGCCGTACGTGAGCTGAAAATCGCCTCCCAGAGCCTTCTCACCGGCAGCGATGCCGAAGAGGCTGGCTTCTACTTCGATTACGTCATCGGCGCTCTCTCCTGAGGCCCGTTCTCCTTTCCCCAGCCATCCCTCTCAGGATCCATGCAAGACGCCATCACCAACGTCATCAATCAGGCCGACGTTCAAGGTCTTTACCTTGACGGTTCCGCCTTTGGTCGCCTTGAGCAATACTTTGCCAGCGGTGAGCTCCGGGTTCGTGCTGCGGCCACCGTCGCCGCCAACTCGGCCGCGATCATCAAGGAAGCCGTGGCCAAGTCGCTGCTGTATTCGGACATCACCCGTCCGGGCGGCAACATGTACACCACCCGTCGCTATGCAGCCTGCATCCGCGACCTCGACTACTACCTCCGCTACGCCACCTACGCCATGTTGGCTGGCGACACCTCGATCCTCGATGAGCGGGTGCTGAACGGCCTCAAGGAGACCTACAACTCCCTTGGCGTGCCCATCGGTGCCACCGTGCAATCGATTCAGGCCATCAAAGAAGTTGCCGCCGGCATCGTCGGTCCTGAAGCGGGTCGTGAACTGGGTGTGTATCTCGACTACATCAGCTCCGGGCTGGGCAACTGATCCCGACCTGACCACCCACGTCCGAGGATCCTCCCCATGCGTCTTTTCAAGATCACGGCTTGCATTCCCTGTCCCGAAAAGGCTCGCAGCCAGCGGGAACTGCAGAACACCTACTTCACCAAGTGGGTTCCCTACAGCAGCTGGTTTGCCGAGCAGCAGCGGATCATGAAGCAGGGCGGCAAGATCCTGAAAGTGGAACTGGCCACCGGCCGTCGACAGCAAAGCTGCGGCAACTGATTCCAGCCCCTTCAGAGCCCGCGTCCCTCTGCAATCTGCCCTCGCAAGCCCGGCACAAGCCGGGCTTTTTTATGCCCGTGCCCTGACCCGGCGCTCTGCTGCCCCCCGGCCGGGGGCAGCCACCGTTTTTTTTGACTCCGAACCCTCGACAAACCACCGCAGGACACGGCTCAATGGTCCATTGGCCGCCTAGTTCACGCTCTTGTCCGTCCCCCCTACCAGCCTCGACCGCCGCTCCGGGCAGCCGCTGGCGGCCAACGGGGCTCCAGCTCCGGGTTTGCTGCCCCTGCCCTGGGACCTCTGGCCTGCGGAGGCGCGGCTGCTGGTGGGCTTGTTTGCCATCTGGAGCCTGGTGGGCCTGCTGGTGCTCACCTCCGCGAGCTGGTGGGTCGCCGAACGGGAGATGGGAGACGCGGCTTATTACGTCAAGCGGCAAGCCATCTGGCTAGTGGCCAGCTGGGGACTGTTCGGCCTGGCGGTGCGCTCCTCGCTGCGGCGCTGGCTGCACAGCGCAGCGCCCGCCCTGCTCGTGGGGGGTCTGTTGGTGGCCGCCACCCTGGTGTTCGGCAGCACGGTGAACGGTGCCAGCCGCTGGTTGGTGATCGGTCCGATCCAGATCCAGCCCACCGAGCTCGTCAAGCCTTTCGTGGTGCTCCAGGGGGCCGTGCTCTTCTCCCACTGGCGTCGCATCGGCAATGACCAGAAAGTGCTCTGGGTCGGCCTCTTCGGTTTGCTGATCCTGCTGATCCTGCTGCAGCCCAACCTCAGCACGGCCGCCCTCACCGGGCTGTTGCTCTGGCTGATGGCCCTGGCCGCAGGGCTCCCCCTGCTGCTGCTGCTCGGGGCCGCCGGCGGTGGGGGCCTGGTCGGCCTGGTGAGCATCATGCACAACGAGTACCAGCGGCTGCGGGTCACCTTCTTCCTCGATCCCTGGCGTGATGCCCAGGGCGATGGCTATCAGCTGGTGCAGAGCCTGCTGGCGATCGGCTCTGGGGGCTTGCTGGGCCAGGGGTTCGGCCTGTCCACCCAGAAGCTCCAGTACCTGCCGATCCAGACCACCGACTTCATCTTCGCGGTGTTCGCCGAGGAGTGCGGCTTCATCGGCTGTGTGATGTTGCTGCTGTTCCTGATGGTGGTCGGCTTCATCGGCCTGCGGGTCGCCCTGAGCTGCCGCAGCAACCAGCACCGCCTGGTGGCGATGGGCTGTACCACCCTGCTGGTCGGCCAGTCGATCCTCAACATCGCCGTGGCCAGTGGCTCGATGCCCACCACCGGCCTCCCCCTGCCGATGATCAGCTACGGCGGCAATTCTCTGCTCAGCAGCCTGCTGGTGGCGGGCCTGCTGGTGCGTTGTTCGCTCGAATCGACAGGGCTGGAAACCGGCCGACGGCGGCGGCGGCGCGCCGGGGCCGCCCCGATAGGCTGACCTCCCCGGCGGTATCCCAACGGCCATGTCCAGCCCCGTTCTGCTGCTCGGCGACTGGGCCCGCAGCAGCGAGCAGCTGCTACAGACATCCCTGGCCCATCCCGGTCCCCTCACCCTGGCCCTGGTGTTCGCCGGAGGGCTGCTGACCAGCCTGGGGCCCTGCTCGCTGTCGCTGCTGCCGGTGACCCTGGCCTATCTGGCGGGCTTCAGCGGTGACAGCAACAGCACCGGCCCCCGTCCGGCCTGGCAGCGCAGCGGCAGCTTTGCGGCCGGCATTGTCTTGGCCCTGGTGCTGCTGGGGCTCGCCAGCGGCCTGATGGGACGGATGTATGGCAGCGTCCCCGAGCAGGTGCCGCTGCTGGTGGCCGTGGTGGCCGTGGTGATGGGTCTCAACCTGCTGGGCCTGCTGCGCCTGCCCCTGCCCAGCGGCCCCGATCCGGAACTGTGGCGGCGAAGGGTGCCGGCACCGCTGGCGCCGCTGGCGGCGGGCCTGGCCTTCGGCCTGGCGGCCACGCCCTGCACCACTCCGGTGCTGGCGGTGCTACTGGCCTGGATGGCCCAGAGCGGCCGGCCGATCACCGGCATGGTGATGCTCACCTGCTTCGGCGCTGGTCAGGTGTTTCCCCTGGTGCTGGCCGGCACCGCCGCCGCCAGCTTGCCGGGCCTGCTGAAACTGCGACGGGTCAGCCAGTGGATCCCGCCGATCAGCGGCGTGGTGCTGCTCACCACCGGCACCCTCACAATCGCGGCCCAGTGGCCACTGATCTCCCCATGACGCCTGGTTCCTCGCTCCCGCCGGCCACCCCGGCGGTGCTGCGGACGCTGCAGCGGCTGGTCGGCTGGATCGCCGATCTGCGTCTGGCGATCGTGCTGCTGCTGCTGATCGCCATCGCCAGCAGCATCGGCACCGCCATCCCCCAGCAGGAAAGCATCGACTTCTACCACGAGCGTTATGACGACCGGCCCTGGCTGGGCCTGCTCAACGGCAGCCTGGTGCTTCAGTTGCAGCTTGATCACGTCTATGGCAGTGGCTGGTTCCTGCTGTTGCTCGCCTGGCTCGGCCTGGCCCTGCTGCTGTGCAGCTGGCGGCGCCAATGGCCGGCCCTGCAGGCCTCGCTGCGCTGGGTCGATTACCGCTCCCCCCGGCAACTGAGCAAGCTGAGCGTGGCCGAAAGCCTTGAAACCACTGGCGCCGGCCCCCTGCTCGATCGGCTCGAACAGCAGCTGCAGGCCGGCGGCTGGCAGCTGAACCGCCACAGCGACAGGCTCGCCGCCCGCCGGGGTGTGCTCGGCCGGGTCGGTCCGCTGCTGGTGCATGCGGGCCTGGTGGTGCTGATGGTGGGAGCCGCCTGGGGGGCGCTGGCCGGCCAGCGCCTGGAGCAATTTCTCGCCCCGGGCCGGGATCTGGAGCTGGTCGACAGCCGCGGCCAGAGCCAGGTGACTGTGGCCCTGGATCGGTTCAGCATCCAGCGGGATCCGGCCGGCCGGCCTGAACAGTTCACCTCCTCCCTGAGGCTGATTCCGCCGGGTGGCGGCGAACCCCTGGCCCGGGAGATCAGCGTCAACCATCCGCTGCGATACCACGGCATCACCCTTTACCAGGCCGACTGGTCCCTGGCGGCGATCAGCCTGCAGCTGGGCCGCAGCCCCGTACTGCAGCTGCCACTGCAGCCGTTCCCCCAGCTGGGTGAGCAGATCTGGGGGCTGGTGCTGCCCACCCGTCCCGACGGCACTGAGCCCGTGTTGCTCAGCCTCGGCAACGAGGACGGACCGGTGCAGGTGTTCGGCCCCGATGGCCAGCTGCTGGCCCGGCTGGTGCCTGGTGAAGCGGCCCAGGAGGTGCGGGGCCTGCCGATCCGCGTGGACAGCGTGCTACCGGCCAGCGGCATCCTGCTGAAGCGCGACCCCGGGGTGCCGCTGGTCTATGCCGGCTTTGCGATCGCGCTGGTGGGCGGCAGCCTCAGCCTGATCGCCACGCGCCAGCTCTGGGCCATCGCTGATCCGGAGAACGGCCGCCTGCATGTGGCGGGGCTGTGCAACCGCAACCTGACGGCCTTCGCCAACGAATTACCTGCCCTGCTGGCCTCCCTGCAACAGCAGGGCAGCGCCTGAACAGGGCCTGCCGCGGCCCCTCAGCAGGGCTGGCGCTCACCATGGCTGACCCGCACCACGGTGTGGACGTTGCCGCGCGGGTTGAAATCGGCCTCCAGTTGCATCCAGCAGGGGGCACAGGCGTCGACCAGGTCGTCGAGAATGCGGTTGGCCACCTCCTCGTGGGAGATCGAGCGGTCGCGGTAGGCGTTCACATAAAGCTTGAGGGCCTTGAGTTCGAGCACCCTGGGCCCCGGCTGATAGATCAGCCGCAGCACCGCGAAATCGGGATAGCCGGAGAAGGGACAGGTGCAGGTGAACTCGGGCAGTTCGATCGACACCTCGTAGGGGCGACCGATACGGGGATTGTCGAAACAGATCAGCTGGGCCTCCGCGATCGCCCTTTCGCCATACAGCGGTGTTGCGGTGCGACCGAGGGACGAAGCGGCGGACTCGGGCACCGGAGGCTGGCTCTGCACGGGCTGCTGGCGAGGGGAGATGGCTTGGAGGAACGGGCAGGGCCACCGGGGCTGAAGGCAGCCAGGGGGCGATGCCAGGCACCGGGGTGACGGTACTGCAGCTGGGAATGCGCCAAGGGGGCGTAGCGATTGTTACGACAGACCCCGCCTGGCTCAGGCCTAATGGATTCCGTCCCGTCACCGGCAGGGACATCTGAGAGACTGCCTGAAACCGCCCATCCCGACGCCCGCAGCAGCCATGAAGAAAATCGAGGCCATCATCCGCCCCTTCAAGCTCGAAGATGTCAAGATCGCCCTCGTCAATGCCGGCGTCATCGGCATGACCGTGAGCGAAGTCCGGGGCTTTGGCCGTCAGAAAGGCCAGGTGGAGCGCTACCGGGGCTCCGAGTTCACTGTTGAATTCCTCCAGAAACTGAAGCTGGAGATCGTGGTCGATGACGATCAGGTCGAGACCGTCGTCAATGCGATCCAGGATGCGGCTCGCACCGGTGAGATCGGCGATGGCAAGATCTTCATTAGCACCATCGATTCGGTGATCCGAATCCGCACCGGCGACCGCGACAGCAGCGCCATCTGAGCATCAACCCGATGCGCATCAACCAGCCGTTGATCATCAAGCAGTTGATCATCCCGTCATAAGGGTGGCGCGCACCAGGGCGGTGATTGCTTCCCTGTTGCTGGCAGCCCCACCGAGGAGCACCATCCCGGCCGGGGCAGCCTCCGCATCGTCTCCGGTCGCGGCTGTCGCTGCCGCCACCTGGCCATCCGCAGCAGCCGGCCCCAGCCAGAGCAGGTATTCATGATTGCCCGCCGGTCCGGTGATCGGCGAGGCCAACAGACCGGCGGGCGTCCAGCCCAACGGCGCCGCCGCAGTGATCACCTGCACGATCGCATCCAGATGGGCCAGGGGATCACGCACCACGCCCCCCTTGCCCACCCGCTGCCGACCCACTTCGAACTGGGGCTTGACCAGCAGCAGGGCCTCCACCGCCCCCCCATCGGCGCCGGCCAGCAGGCCCCGCAAAGCCGGCAGCACCCGCGTGAGCGAGATGAAGGAGACATCCGCCACCGCCAGATCCGGCCAGGGATCCTCCGCCCCATAGAGCTGCTCCGGGGTGAGATGGCGGAGGTTGGTGCGCTCCCGCAGCACCAACCGTGGATCGGTGCGCAACCTCCAGGCGGTCTGGCCATAGCCGACATCGATGCCATAGATCCGCCGGGCCCCGTGCTGCAGCAGGCAGTCGCTGAAGCCCCCGGTGGAGATGCCGCCATCGAGACACACCCGCCCGGCCACCCGGATCGGCAGGCCCTGCAGGGCCGCCACCAGCTTCTCCCCGCCCCGGGAAACGAATCGGGGCGGTTGCTCCACCTCCAGCGGCAGGTCAGGGCGCACCTCGGTGCCGGGCTTGTCAAGCACCTGGGCGCCGCTGCGCACCCGCCCCGCCCTGATCAGCTGCTGGGCCTGCTGGCGGCTCTCCGCCAATCCCCTTTCCACCAGTTGCAGATCCAGGCGCTGCCTGCGGACCATGGCGCCCTCCTCGCGGTGCTGCTGTTGGCCCAGTGGGCCCGTTGTCATGGAACCACAGCCGATTCACGGTGAATACGGAATTCATTCCGAGAGCCAGCCCCCGCGGGCCGGACCGGCCGCAGGATGGCGCCACGGTTGCGTGGTCATGAGCAGATTCCCTGACAACGTGCTTGAACTGTTGCAGCCAGGCAGTTTCGTGCGCCTGCGCAACCAGCCCCGGGATCTGCCCCCCTTTCAGGTGATCCACTGCCGCGGTGGCCGCTGCTGGGTGCGCCAGCAGAGCTGGGGGGCCCTGGTCCAGTGGGAGGTGGCCCACCGGCAGCTCACGGCGGTGGCCGGCGACCCGGCCCACCACCGGCTGGCCGCCGGGGCCGTGGAGACGCCGGCCCGCCTGGCCTGAGCAGGAAACCCCGCCGGATAGGTTGGACCGGACGTCGCCACGCGCTGGCCCCTTGATCGAGCGTTACACCCTGCCCGAAATGGGCCGCATCTGGAGCGAGGAAGCCAAGTTTCAGAGCTGGCTTGATGTGGAGATCGCCGCCACCGCAGCCCAGTGTGAACTGGGGCGGGTACCGGCTGAGGCCCTGGCGGCCATCCAAGAAAAGGCCGCGTTCGACGTGGCGCGCATTCTTGAGATCGAGGCGGAGGTCCGCCACGACGTGATCGCCTTCCTCACCAACGTCAACGAGTACGTGGGGGATGCCGGCCGCTACATCCATGTGGGCATGACCAGCTCGGATGTGCTGGACACCGGCCTGGCCCTGCAGCTGAAGGCCTCGGTGGGGGTGCTGCGCACCGCCCTCGATGAACTGGCCGACGCCCTGCGGGAGCTGGCCAGGGCCCACCGCGGCACGGTGATGATCGGGCGCTCCCATGCCATCCACGGCGAACCGATCACCTTCGGCTTCAAGGTGGCCGGCTGGCTGGCGGAAACCGAGCGCAACCGCGAGCGGCTGGAACGGCTGGAGCGGGTCGTGGCGGTGGGCCAGATCAGCGGTGCCATGGGCACCTACGCCAACACCGATCCCCAGGTGGAGGCGATCGCCTGCGCCCGGCTGGGCCTGGAAGCCGACACCGCCAGCACCCAGGTGATTAGCCGCGATCGCCACGCGGAATACGTGCAGACCCTGGCGCTGGTGGGCGCCGCCCTGGAACGTTTCTCCACCGAGATCCGCAACCTGCAGCGCACCGATGTGCTCGAGGTGGAGGAGAACTTCGCCAAGGGGCAGAAGGGAAGCTCGGCCATGCCCCACAAGCGCAACCCGATCCGCAGCGAACGCATCAGCGGCCTGGCCCGGGTGCTGCGCAGCTACACCGTGGCGGCACTCGAGAACTGCGCCCTCTGGCATGAACGGGACATCAGCCACAGCTCGGTGGAGCGGATGATGCTGCCCGACTGCTCCGTCACCCTCCACTTCATGCTGAAGGAAATGACGGCCGTGGTGAAGGGGCTGGGGGTCTACCCGGAGAACATGGCCCGCAACATGAATGTCTACGGCGGGGTGGTGTTCAGCCAGCGGGTGCTGCTGGCCCTGGTGGAGAGCGGCCTGGGCCGGGAGGAGGCCTACCGGATCGTGCAGCGTAACGCCCACACCGCCTGGAACAGCGAAGGCGGCGACTTCCGCGCCAACCTCGAGGCCGACACTGACGTGACCGGCCGGCTGAGCCCCGCCCAACTGGCCGAATGCTTCTCCACCGACCTGCACCAGGCCAACCTGGCGGTGATCTGGGAACGGCTGGGGATCTGAATCAACGGAATCTGAATTCTCGATCCATCGTTCCCGGCATCCGTCCAGGACCCTGAAGAAACGATGATTCTCCTGTCGAGCTTCTGGCTGCCCTACGCCGACTGGGCGATGGCCATCACCTACAGCACGCTGCTGCTGGCGGTGGTATGGCTGGTGCTGCGCCCCCGCTGACCATGCCCCGGCCCCCATGTCCCGGCTGAGCCCCGACCAGAGCGTTGCCGTGATCGGCGCCGGGGTGGCCGGCTGCGCCGTGGCCGCCCAGCTGCGGCGCCGAGGCTGGCCAGGTTCAATCCAGCTTTGGGAGATGGGCCGCGGCCCGGGCGGACGGGCCGCCACCCGGCGCTCCCGCCAGGATCCGGAGCTGCGCATCGACCATGGAGCACCACTGCTGGGCATCGACCCGACCTTGCCGCCGCCGGAGCTGCTTCCCCCCCTAGTAGCCGGAGGGTGGCTGCAGCCCTTGACCGGGACGCTGGCCTGCCTGGGAACCGGTGGACTCCGGCTGGAGCCGGGCAACGATCCTCTCAACCGGGGACGGCTCTACGGCGCCCCGGCGGGCATGGACCAGCTCTGCCGGGGCCTGCTGACGCTGGCAGCAGGGGCAGCGACACCGGTGATCGGGGCAGCAGCGGAGCCGATCGGCCATTTCCAGTGCCTGGTGCGGCACCTGGAGTGGCGGGCCCAAGGGGGCTGGCGGCTGCTGGATGGCCAGCACCAGCTACTGGGGGAGGCGGACTGGCTGCTGATCAGCGGCAGCCTGCTGGTCCATCCCCGCAGCAGAAGCCTGCTCGGCTGGCCGGCTCCGCCGCTGCAGGAGGCGGCCACCAGCCTGAAGGATCCCCAACTGGATCGGGCCCTGGCCGCGATCGGCGCCATCGAACACGAAGCCAGCAGCAACCTGCTGATGGTGGTGCCCGCCGCCACCGCAACCCCCTGGCGGGACCTGCCCTTCCGGCTGCTGAGCGTTGAGCCGGAGCTGCAGGCGCGCTGGCCGCTGCGGCGGCTGGTGATCCAGCCCCTGGCCGATGGCCGCTGCGCCGTGGTGGCCCATGGCAGTGCGGCCTTCTCAAGGGAGCACCGGCAGGTGTTCGGGGCCGGTTCGGCGGCGGCCCGGCTGGGGGCAGCCACCGACCCGGAAGCCGAGGCAACGGTGATCGCCGCCCTGGGCGAGGCCCTACGGAGGCTGGTCAGCCCCTGGATCGCCGACGACGACCCCGGCCTGGCCGAGGCCAGCCGGCAGCTGATGCGCTGGGGAGCGGCCTTCCCGCTCGCGCCGGGCCTGCCGGAGGAGGCCAGCTTCTGCCCGGCCAGCCGAATCGGCTTCTGCGGCGACATGGTGGCCGGGCCCGGCTTCGGCCGAATCGAAGGGGCACTGCGCAGTGCCGAAAGGCTGGCCTCCGCCCTGCTGGCCCCAGCAGAAAGCCCGGCCCGCTGACGCGGACCGGGCTTTTCGGACCAGAAATCGCCGAAAAATCAGCCGAGGCCGACCTGGGAGAGGATGCCCTGGCCGGTAAGCAGCTCGGTGGCAAGGCCGATCACGAAGCCCAGCATGGCCAGACGGCCGTTCCAGGTTTCAGCGAAAGCAACGAAACCGAAGCGGGATTCGGAAGTGGTCATGGCAATGATTGCGGTGTGCTTCGAACTGTAACAGAGTGCTAAGGGCTGTAGGGGGTGCCGAGGTGCGGTTCACCGCACCTCGGCGTTGGAATCAGCCGATTCAACGGCCGCCGGCGCCGCAGCATCGGATGCCGGTGCGCCTGCGGCCCCGGAAACGGCATCGCCGCTCGCCACCGGAACCTGCAGCAGATCCTCCAGCTCGCAGACCGGGAAACGGTTGATGGCCCGCAGGGCCCGGCGGGCATTGCCGCGCAGCTGCTCGCTGATCGCCTCGGCATAGGGCACCTGGGCCAGCAGATCCACCGTGCGCCGCAACACCCGCACCACATCCCCCTCATCGAGGGAGGTGTTGGCGATCAGGTCACTCCAGCTGGCGCCCCGGGCCCAGGCCTGCACCAGGCCGGTGAGCTCCGGCTCCCACCACACCGGCACCACCAGCCGGCGGTTCTCCTGCTGGCGCTCCAGCTCGCGGCGCAGGCCGCGCAGATCGTGCAGGGCCTCTTCGGCCGGGCCCGGCGGGGGGTAGCCACACCAGAGGTCCGGCCTGTTCACCTCGGTGGAGATCGCCTCCAGCACCGCCGCCAGGTCGGGGGGTTCGAGGTCATCGAGATGGCCGCTCATCAGCGCCAGCCCCAGCCAGAGCTCGTTGTCGCCCCGCAGCGCGGCCACGGTGCGGCCCACCTCGGTGGGCTGGAGACCGTCCTCGCCGGCGAGGGCACCGAAGAAGCGCAGGATCTCGATCAGGGCCAGGAAGGTATCCCAGTGGCGGTTGGCCCGGTGGTGCAGCAGCCGCTGCCGTTCGGCGATCTCCTGCTCCAGCTCCTCCATCCGGCGGCGGTTCTTCTTGAGATGGCGGCGGTCGCCCCAGCGATGGGCGGGATGGAGTTCAAGCTGCTCCTCCAGCTCCCGCACCTGCAGGGCCTGGTGCTGCACCTCGCCCACCAGGTCGTAACGGGGGGTGTGCATGTCGTGGCGCTGGGCCATCGAGGCCACCGCCAGCGCCAGGCCGCCGCTGCGCTGGTCGCCATGGCGCAATTCCCCCGGCTGGCGCAGGTCGGGTGGCTCGAAGCCGTCCACCTGCAGGCAGCTCAGTTCGGCATGCAGGCTCACCACCGCATGGCAGTGCAACAGGATCCAGATGTTGGTGTCGGTGAGGCAGAGCAGCAGGGGGAACTGGCCGGGCCCGGGCACCTTCGCCACGATCACCGCCGGGGTGACGCGGCCCTTGAGCTGGGGAGCCCTGACGCTGACCAGGGTGCCCTCGCTGGAGAACTGCAGGGCCAGGGTGAGCTCATGGGCGACGGTCTCCTCGGCCTGCTGCTGCAGGATCCGCAGCAGGCGGCGCTCCTCGCGCAGGTGGCCGCGCTGCTTCTCGTAGTCCTCGAAGTCGTCCCAGGGCACATCCCCACCGGCACTTTCCAGGCTGGCGAGCTGGGCAGCCAGTTCGGCGATGCGGGCCTCATCATCGGCCAGGTCGAGGGTGGCCAGATAGCGGCCGAAGCTGCGCTCCACCAGCTCCCTGGCCTTAGCGAGGTCGTAGCGCTGCAGCAGATTCAGCACCATGCCGTAGCTGGGGCTGAACTGGCTCACCAGCGGATCGGCCGGGCTTGTGGCCAGCACCCCGGCCTCGCGCACCCCCTCGAAACGGCTCTGCACGGTGACGACATAGCCCTGGGAATCAAGGCCGCGGCGGCCGGCCCGGCCGGCCATCTGCAGGAACTCACTGCCCATCAGCGGCCGGTGCCCGCGCTCGGTGCGCTTGGAAAGGGCCGAGATCACGGTGGTGCGGGCGGGCATGTTAATGCCGGCCGCCAGGGTTTCGGTGGCGAACACCACCTTCACCAGGGCCTGCTGGAACAGCTCCTCGATCAGCTCCTTCCAGGCCGGCAGAACGCCGGCGTGGTGGGCGGCGATGCCGCGCAGCAGGGCATCGGCATGGCCGCCGTCGCGCACCGCCTCCGGGGTGGTGGCGATGAAGGCCTCCAGGCGCACGCGGATCCGCGCCTGCTCCTCGGGGGTGACCAGACAGATGCTGCCGAGTTCGCGGATGCCGCGATCACAGGCCCGGCGGCTGAAGATGAAATAGATGGCAGGCAGCATGTCGCGCTCAGCCATCTGGGCGACGACGAACGGCAGCGGCGCCGGCTCCGGCTGGGGAGGGCGGGCTGGCTTCGGCCCCTTGCGGCGGGTGGTTTTCGGAGGCCGCCAGACCTTGCAATTGGGGTGCAGACCCGTGCCCTCGTCATTGAGCAGGGGGTGGAGTCCCTTGGCGCTGCAGAAGCTGAAGTCCAGCGGCACCGGCCGGTGATCACTCAGCACCAGCCGGGTGGGGCCATGCACCCGCTCGATCCAGTCGGTGAGCTGGCCGGCATTGGCCACCGTGGCCGAAAGGGCGACCAGCTGGATCGAAGGGGGGCAATGGATGATTGATTCCTCCCAGACCGTCCCCCGCTGGCTGTCGTTCATGTAGTGGCACTCATCGAGCACCACCGCCTCCACGTCGTGGAGGGGATCGTCGCTCTCGCGGTCGATCTCCGCATAGAGCATGTTGCGGAAGATCTCCGTGGTCATGACCACGATGCGCGCCTCGCGGTTGAGGCTCAGGTCGCCGGTGAGCAGGCCGACATTGGCGTCACCGAACTGGTGGCGAAAATCCCGCAGCTTCTGGTTGGAGAGAGCCTTGAGCGGGGTGGTGTAAAAGACCTTGCGGCCATGGGCCAGGGCGCGGTGGATGGCGTATTCGCCCACCAGGGTCTTACCGCTGCCGGTGGGGGCGCTCACCACCACCGAGTGGCCGATGTTGAGGGCATCGATCGCTTCGAGTTGGAAAGGATCGAGCGAAAAGGGAAAGATCTCGCCCAGGGGTGGCACGGAGCCGGTGGCGGGGCGGTCGGGCATGGACAGATCCTATGGCGAGACGCCCCCCGGCGGCAGAGCGGGGCAGGGTCCGCCCCGACGTCGCCGCTGATCACCTGACCTCGACCAGGGCCGGCAAGGTCCAGAGCCCTTGCAGCACCGTGGGCTTCGGCCCATAGAGACGGGCGACGAAGAAGAAGGGACCCGCCGGGGCCGGCAACCAGTTGGACACTTTTTCAGGCCCTGGATTGTCGTGTTGGAGATAGATCTCCAGAGAGCCATCGGCCCCCAGCTTCAACCCCCTGGTGCGATCCCCGATCGAATAGCGAGCGATCGGATTGGCCTCCAGCAACCGCTGCGGCAGGTTGTACATCGTGATCGACCAGAACTCGCTCACCGGCGGCAGCTGGCCTGCGGGGAAGCGCAGCACCCACTTGCGGCGGCCATCGAGCACCTTGCCGTCCGGGCCGGTCTGCTGACTGGCGTAGAAAGCCTCGGCACTGCTGTTGCCGTAGATCCCCAGCATCGCCCCCATGGCGCGATAGGTGAGGTAATCGCTGCCCAGTTCCTCGCGGGTACCGAAGAAGCCCTTGGAGCTGCTCTGGGCCAGGGCTTTGCTGCGCAGGTTCGTGGCGGCGGCCGCCACCCCGGCCTCGATAGCGCTGCGGGTGGCGGGATCCAGGCGGCTCGGATCAAAGGGGCGCCCCGGGCCGATGCCGATGCGGGCGAAACGAGCCAGCAACGGCCGCTCCGACGGCACCGTGGGCATGAATGGCAGCAGGGCATTGAGGTAACCGATGAAGCCGATTCCCTCGGCCTTCACCGGATCCCAGGCGGGCCAGTTCAGCGGCGGTGCGGGGGTGGGGGGCTTGATTCCTTCGAAGCGCGAGAGGGGGATCAACTGGTACGTCGCCTGCAGCGCCTGCAGGGCGGGGACGTCGTCAGGCCCGTTGAGCTGGGTGCGGGTCAGGGTGCCGATGAAATCGGTCTCGGCCCGGAACACCTTGGTGATCCCCTTGGGCACGCTGCCCTGCCAGCGGGGGCCGGCGAACAGGTAGGTGCCGGCGCCGCGCCCCGTGGCCCGCACGCCGGTGTAGGCGAAGTTGTGGGTGTAGAGGTCGAACCACTGGTTCACGTAGTAGCGGGGTGCCGGCACCGCCGGCAGCTTCAGCACGATCGGTTCGGCCCGCAGATCCAGCCAGGCCCAGGAGTAGGGGGTGTCGTTATTGGGGGTGACGATGTCCGTGTCCGCCGGGGTGGCGGAACGGCTGTAGTGGCGGAACCGGTTGAAACCACCCACGTAACCCGGGAAGGCCTTGTTCTGGGTCTGGTTCCAGAGGGTCTGATAGCCCTGCAGGGGGGCGTAGGCATAGAGCCAGGCCTCCTCGGCAATCGCCTTCGCTTCGGAGGGGGTGGGCGCCGGCTGGGCCTGGCGGCCGGGCGCTTCGGCGGCGGGCATCCGGACGGGGCCTGCGCCTGGCGAGGCTTGCACCACACGTGCCGGGTTCGCCCCAGCTGGCAGCGTGACAAGGCCACCGAGGCTGAGCAGGGCAACGGGAAAGACCAGGCGCCGGAGGCTGCGGCTGAGAAGCGAAAGCATGGCTGCGGGGGGATTGGCGTTGGCTGAAGGGAGCGCTGATGGGAGCGATGGCCGCGATCAGGGCTTGATCGGCTCAATGTCATTGAGCTGCCAGGTCTTGGCGAAGTAGGGCTCTGTGGGGGCGTAAAAGCGGAAGTAGGCGAACCAGCCCTTGCCCGGGGTGGTCTGGATCCAGTTCCTGGCCCCAGGCGGCCGGAGCGGTCCGAAATCGACATCCACCGAGCCGTCGGCGTTGCTCACCAGATCGGGCTTACGGGAGCTGAGGTCGGCGGCGCCCTGGGGGGTGATCAGCGGGCCGCGGCTGAGGTTGTCGTAAAGGGTGATCGACCAGAACTGCTTCACCGGGGCGCCAGCCGGCACGCGCATGCGGTAGCTGCGGCCACCGTCGAGCCACTGGCCCTTGGCATCTTTGGAGGTCTCCAGGTACACCTGGCCAAAGCCCACCACCCGGCCCTGCATCCCCACCGACATGCCGATGGCTTCGTAGAACCAGGAGCTGCGCTCGTCGAACTGCACGCGCCGATGATCGGGCGATTCCTGATCAAGATCGAACAGCACGGCGTATTCCCAGTTCTTGCCGGGGTACACGCTGGCGCCGGGGGTGCGCTTGTCGTAGGCGATGGTGCGGGCCATCAGGTCGCCCAGCTGGGCCGCCTCGCCGAGGATTCGCGCCTGGCGGGCATCGGGCTTGAAAGGCTGGCCAGGGCTGATGCCCAGCGGCGCCAGCATGCCGAACATCATGCGATCGCGCGGGGCCACCGGCTCGTTGGCATAGAGATCACTGAGCAGCCGCCAGTAAGCCAGATGAGCGGGCTGGGCCGACTGCCAGGGCCGCCCCCCCACCTCCTGGTAGCGGGACACCGGCGGATTGGCGCGCTGATTCCAGCCGTAGAGGCGGTGCTGGCGCACGGTGGCCTCGGCCACCGCCTTGTCGGGCGCCAGGCCGCGGGTGCCGAACCAGATCTGGTTGCTGGACGCCCGGAAGATGCGGTACCCGGGGGCATCCAGCTCCGGGGCAGCGGGGGGCAGGATCAGGTACTTGCCGCCGGCACCCTTGTCAGGACCGGTCTGGCCCATGTCGGTGATCGGCTGCTGCCAGATGTCGAGCACACCGCCGGCGGTCAGCCCGGCCGGCACCTCCACGACCAGCGGCCCCTGCCTGGCCAGATCCCAGAAGCTGAAGGCGTAGAGGGTGGTGATGTTGGGGGTGAGCATCCCCGCCTTGTCCTGCAGACTGCGATAAAGCAGCACGTCACCGTTGCGCACGCCCATGGTCCTGGCCTGGGCGTCGTAAAGGGCCTTGAAGCCCACCGCCGGCAGGGCCCAGAGGTAGGCCTGGGTGGCGCGCTGAGCATCAAGTTCGTCGTAAAGCTTTCGGACAGTTTCCCTGCTTGGGTATCCATTTTCCGTGGACAGTCGGCCCAACCTCGTGTTCTGAATCTCAGCCGCGACAGGCGATCTGGCCTCAACAGACCGCAGGCTGCCGAGGCCAGCCAAGAGCAGGATTGAAGCGGGCAGACAGAGGATCTTCTTCATCAGAGCACGACAACAATCCTTTCTATTCACGTCACAACGGCAACGGCAACGCTGCCCAGGAAAGACAGAGAAAGACGACATAGAACACCGCCGAGATCACGACAGCAAAGGCGACAGCGAGAACGACAGACAACGCAAACAACCCACTCCAAAAGCCAGAGGCAGCCAGACCGTGGCCCCGCCGAATGGAGCCAGGGGCTGGGCAGCCGGGGGCCTCACCGGTGGCGATGACCGTGCGATGTCCGATGACAGAACCGGCATTCGATTGCGACCCTGTTCAGGAATGCCCCCAGCACCGCCGCTGTCCATCGATGACGGATCCCCTGGTTGACGTGGTGGTGGTGGGGGCGGGGCTGTCCGGGCTGGTGTGCGCCCGAGCCCTGCGGCGCCGGGGCCTGGCGGTGCTGCTGCTGGAGGCCCGGGAGCGCTGGGGCGGACGGATGCAGGCCCACACCACGGGCGCGGGCCTGCGGCTGGATCTGGGCGGCCAGTGGGTGGGCGCCAGCCACCATCGGCTGATCGATCTGCTGGAGGAATTAGGCCTGCGCCGCTATCCCACCCCTTACGACGGCGAAGGGGTGTTCCACTGGAACGGGGTGGCGCACCGGGCCGGCCTGGAGCATGACTTCAAGACCAGCCTGCTGTTCCTGCGGCCGCAGGAGCTGAACCTGCCGGCCGCCGAGCTGGCGGAATGTCAGGCCCTGCAGGGGCGCTTCCGGGAGCTGGTGGCTCAGGTTCCACCCGGAGCGCCCTGGGCCACCCCCGGGGCAGGCAGCCTCGACCGGCTCAGCATCTCGGCCTGGCTGGAACGCCAGGGGGCCGGCGCCCTGGCCCGCTACCCGTTCGCCTGGCTGACCCGGCTGGGCGGCTCCGGCGGCTTCGAGCCCCACGAGAGCTCGATCCTGCACCTGGCCTGGACCCAGGCCGTGGCCCCCCAGCACGAAACCCCCGAAGCCTGGCTGGTGGAGGGGGGGGCCGCCCAGGTGGCCGGCCGGCTGGCGGCCGGGCTGGCGGACGTCATCCGACTGCGGGCCGCGGTGACAGCCATCGATCAGAACGAAGGCGGCGTACGGGTGAGCTGCGGCGCCGGCGGGACGGTGCGGGCCGCCGCAGCGGTGGTGGCGGTTCCGCCACCGCTGCGGCTCGGCATCCACTTCAGCCCGGGGCTGCCGCCGGACTGGCTGGCCCTGCTGCAGCGCTCGCCGATGGGCTCGATGGTGAAGGTGCTGGCGATCTACCGGCGGCCGTTCTGGCGGGAGCGGGGTCTCAGCGGTCTGGGGGTCGGCAACCTGCCCAGCCTGGAGCTGACGGTGGACAGCAGCCCACCGGGGGGCCCGGGCCTCCTGGCCGGCTTCATCGCCGGCGAGCGGGCCGTGCGCTGGCAGCGTCTGGACGCGATGTCGAGGCGGCGGGCGGTGCTCCAGGACCTGGTCAGCTGGTGGGGACCTGAAGCCGCCGAGCCCCTGGATCTGGTGATCCACAACTGGAACGGCGAGGGCTGGAGCGGTGGAGCCTTCACCAGCTTCCTGACCCCCGGCGCCTGGACCAGCTATGGCCAGGTCTGGCAGCAACCCCATGGCCGGGTGGTGTGGGCCGGCAGCGAAGCCGCCAGCCGCTGGCCGGGCTACTTCGAGGGGGCGATCGAAGCAGGCCTGGCCGCCGCCGAGCGGATCGGGGAGCTGCTGGGGGGGCGGTGAATCGCCCCCGCGGAGGCCTCTACGCACCCCTTCCCTGACGGCCCTGGCAGCCGTCAGTCTGCGGTCGCCATCTGCACAGGGATCCGGGGCACCGGGAAGCTGTTGCCGCCCAGCACGTCGACAATCATGCGATTGGTATCGAAATAAACCTGCCAGTAGTTATCGGTATGGGTGTATGGGCGCACCGCCAGCCTCGGCCCCCGCTCACTGAACTCAAGCACCTCCACATCGGCGGACTTGCCGGGGTATTGATTGGGAATTCTGGCCGCCCCCTGCTTGAGCAGCTCAATCGCACGGCCGACATCAGCGCTGTTGTCGAGCTGGGCGACAAGCTCCACCCGTCGATAGGGATGGGAGGAGTAATTCTTGATCGTGTCAGCAAACAACTTGCCATTCGGGACAAGGGTGTGCACATGATCGGGAGTGAGGATGCATGTCACGACCATCCCCACCTCCTCCACGACGCCCTCGACATCGCCAACCTGGACATAATCACCTGGCTTGAAGGGGCGCAGACCCTGCAGAAAAGCTCCGGCCGCGAAATTGCCAAGCAGGCCGCTCACGGCTGCACCGATAGCCAGGCCGGCACCGGCGATCAGGGCAGCGAAACTGGTGGTCTGAATGCCAAACAGGCCGAGGATGGCAAGCAGCAGCAGCACCCGAAGGGTGGTGGAAATAATCGCCACCAGATAACCGACCAGGCCCGGTTGCATCCCGCCTTTCAGCAAGGAGCGGCGAGAAAGTCCGGCGCAGAAGCGGATCAGCCAGCCGCCCACCACCCAGAGGGCGATGGCACCGACAATCTTGAACAGAAAGGGAACAACGAGACCGGGCAGGAGACCAGGATCAAGCAACATTGCAGATGCCATATTCACCCGCAATTCTGACAAACCAGGAAAAATCGTCAACCAGAGTGGGCATAATCAGATAAATTCTGCGCTCCCTTCGGCAGCCAAGCGGCCGGCCTGGCCTGGAGCGACGAAGATGGGGCCGAACTGGTCGCCGCGGCATGCCCCACTTCCCGCCGATCCCCGGCCCGCCCCGCTGGCTGGCGGTGGCGGAAGCCGATGGCCAGCGCTGTGCCGGGCTGGTGATTCTCACCGGCGTGGTGCTCGGCGCCGGGCTGGTGAAGCTGTTCAGCGGGCCGGGCGGCCAGACCAGCCGTTTCAGCCTGGAGCTGGTGGTGCTCGTGGTGCTGCAGCTGGTGGGTCCCCTGATCGTCACCCTGCTGGCGATCGTGCGGCTCAACCCCCTCTGGCAGGAACGGGGCGAGCGGGAGGGAGGCACCGCCTGGCGCAGTGTGGTGCTGCCCTGCCTGCCGCTGAGCCTGCTGCTGATGCTGATGTTCATCGTGGCGGCGGTGCTGGCTGGCGTGCTGGCCTCCCCCCGGGGCGATCTGGTGGGGGAAGTGCGGGAGTTGCTCGGCGGCCTGCGTGGCATCGATGTGCTGCGCACCCTGGTGCGCAGCAGCCTGTTCCTGGTGGCGGCCTCGGCCTGGAGCCTGCGGCTGCATGCCATCGGCCGGCGTCAGCAGCACCAGCCAGGGGCCATCCAGAACGATTCGCTGATGCAGTCTGTGACGCTGGTGCTGGTGCTGAAGCTGTTCTGGATCATGGGATTCGATCCGATCCGCCTGAGCCTGCCCGCGTGAACGACTCCGAAGGGCCACGGCAGGAGCGAAACCCGGGCGGGTCCTCGGGTCTGTTCCTGCTGTCGGGAGTGCTGCTGGCGGTCGCCGTGCTGATGGGGATGGCCCGGGAACAGAACTGGGGCCAGAAACTCTTCGGACTGAAGATCCGCACCACCGATGCCGAAGGGCTGCGGGCCGGCATGGAGGTGCGGATTGCGGGCCTGCCGGTGGGCAAGGTGGCCTCGCTCAACCTCGAAAGCGACGCGAAGGTGGCGATCAACCTGGAGATCCAGGAGCGCTACCGGCACCTGGTGGGCCCCCGCAGCCGCGCCTACCAGGGACAGGACGGCATCGTCGGCGATCAATTCATCGGCATCAGCCCTGACACGGCCCGGGACCTGCCGGTGCGACCCCGGCCGGTGGATCTCCCCTACGACCCCCCGGTCAGCATGCGGCAGCTGATCGCAGGCTGGGAGCAAACGCGCGGCAGCCTGCAGCGCACCCTCGACCACACCGGCGTGCTGGCGGGCCGGGACGTTCCCCGCACCCTGGCGGAGATGCGGCAATCGCTGGCGGCCGCCTCGCGCCTGTCGGGCCGGCTGCAACAGGAAACCGAAGCCACCGGGCCCGCGATCCGCCGCACCCTGGGGCAGGTGGATCAGGCGGCCGTGGCAGCCCGAGCGACCGCCGTCACCGCCGGGGAAACGGCGACCAGCGCCCGGCGGGCGGCCGATGAGGCCAGCCTGGTGCTGGGCAGCAGCAGGCCCCTGCTGCTACGGATCCTGCACGACCTGCAGACGATCAGCGGTCGCACGGAACGGTTGTTGCGTTCGCTGCTGGGCAGCGAAGCCCTGGAACCACCCGCCGGCGATGCCGGAACCGGAGCGCCCCTCAGCGGTGCCCCCCGCTGAGCCGGGGCAACTCCATGGCACGGCGGCCATCGGCCGAACAAACGGTGCTGGAGCCGCGGTAATGGCGCGGGGTGCTCAGCAGCAGGCGCCAGGCCTCGCGGCCGCTCAGCAGCTGGAAGCGGTCGCCGTGGAACTGCTGCAGTAGGCGCCGCACTTCCGGGTAATAGCTGGTGTTAAGCCCCGGGAAGATGTGGTGCTCGGTGTGATGCGAGAAATTGAGGTGGAGGAGATCCAACCAGCGCGGCAACTCCAGCGAAAGGGTGTTCAGAAGCGGGTCGTTGTTCTCATCCAGGGGGGCGAGAAGATGGTTGGTGAAGATATAAGCCATGGCTCCGGCATAACCAAGCCAGATCGGCAGGAAATAGCCGAGCAGGAGGTTGCGCGGGTCCAGGCCCACCCAGGCGATCACGGCGGCATGCAGGCCAACGATCGCCAGCAGTTCCCAGGCGATGCGGCGGCGATCCGCTGCCGACACCCTGAAGGCCGCCGGCGGAAACGGGGCCCTGCCGTCCGGTGCCAGCAGCACCGAGGCCAGGGTGCGAAGGTTATGCACCCCCCAGGCGAAGGCGAGACCGAGGGTCAGGCCGATGAAGCCGATCTCGTCTGATGGGGTGAAACGGTGCTGGATCCACTTGCCCCAGCTGGCGGGCTGGTCCTCGAGATAGCTGCGGTCGGGATCGCGCTGGCTGTTGGTACGGCCGTGATGTTCACGGTTGTGGACCGCCCGCCAGAGGGTCGGCGGCATCCAGAGCAGCGCCAGGGAGAACAGCGCCAGCCAGCGCCGGCCGCCATGACCGCCAAGCGCTCGGCCGTGCAGCAGGTCGTGGGTGGCGAACAGCAGCACGATCACGGCGTTGCCCATCAACAGGCTGAAGGGCAGGAACAGCGGCAGCGCCGCCAGGGGCCATTGGTCGAGCGTGCGCGCCATGGTCCAGCCCAGGCCAAGGATCGCCAGGTTGATCAGCACCAGGGCCAGCCGGCTGGGATCGGTGCGGAAGGCCTGCGGCGGCAGCAGCGGCCTGAGGCTGCGGGCCAGACTCTCGACATTGGTGGCTGCTGCCTCAGCGGCAGAAATGGTGGCTGCTGCCTCAGCGGCAGAAATGGTGGCTGCTGCCTCAGCGGCAGAAATGGTGGCTGCCGCCTCAGCGGCAGGGCTGGTGCCGGTCGCTGGGGCGGCAGTGGCAGGGGTGGTGGTGATGGAACAGAGCGCGTATAGAAGCCAGTCGAGCACGGCAGCCGCACTTTGCTGCGCCCCGGCGATCGCCGAGGCCGACCGAACCCAGCCACCGCAGCACTCAGCCCCCTTCAGTCGGCCGGCGCCACCAGGCTGCGCACGACCGGGGCCAGCGCCTGGGCCAACGTCCTGTGGCCATCAACGTCAAGGTGCACGCCGTCAGCACCGACTTCCACCACAGCATTGGAGTCAAAGAAATGACACTTCAAGTCTTCACAGACCTGGCGATACCATCGCGGCAACTCTGAAGAGCGCTCGATACTGCCATCAAAATGCTGGGTCATCCGATCGGAAAACTTCGCCAGTCTCGGTGGTGCCACCACGAGTATCAAAGGCGCCGTGCCGGCATGGCCCATCTCACTTTTCTGAATGATCTGCACCAGGGCCGAGATGCCACGGCTGGATTCCACCGCAGAAACATTCAGATGATGCTTCATGTCGTTTGTGCCCAACATCAGGACCACCAACGACAGGGGAGCATGGCTCTCAAGCGCAGCCGTCAGCGAAGAACGGGCATTGCGGCCATCTCGGAATGGCTCATCCCAGGCCGTGCTGCGGCCATTCAGGCCCTCCGCAATGACATGGCAGGAATCGCCGAGGAGGGACCCAAGAATGCTCGGCCATCGCTGGAGGCGGGGCAGGCGAGAAGCGGTGATGGGCATGTAGCCCCACGTATTGGAATCGCCGTAGCAGAGCACTGTCTTTTCCTCCGGTTTTTCGCTCAGTTGGTCTTCCAGTTTTTCGTCCATGGCATTTCAGTCCTCCAAAGTGCCAACGGTCGGCTACAGCTGCAGGCAACAGCAAGGCTAAGGCGAAGAAGGTTCCGCGGCCGGCACCAAGCCCGGGGGCGAGCCGGAGGTAGGCAGGCGATCAATCAAGACGATCCCAGACAAGAGTCTCCACCACCTGGCCAGCCACTCCCCAGGCAATCGGCGGCGTGCTCAGGGTCAACCGGTTTCCGGAGAGGGCGAAGAAACGCTTCTGAGCCTCACCCTCCCAATTCGGGAACAGTGAGCCCTGCACCTGATGGACGACAAAGCCCGCTGCGGCATCAAGCGTGTAAGTGCCGTAGTACGAGACGCAGCCTTTGAAAGCCGCCTCAATCTCCTCAGGAGTGCCGAGCATCTGATCACCGGCAACGAACAAAGGGCGGCCCCTGTGAATCCATGCCCTATGGACGAACAACCGTTCCGTCACGCCTTTCAGCCTGAGAGGAAATCAAATCCCAGGAGCGTACGAAGGCCTGTGCAATCGAAGACATATTTTGCTCCATCAAACCCCGTGAAAGTGAAAGATCAGCAACAAGCTTCCTCAGACCCTAGGCACGAGGGAGCAGGCGCTCATGGCAGTCGCCGCCGGTGGCCGTGAACCATCACTATGGAGGCCATTCAACGCCGGCCTGGAGGGAGGGATCAGCCTGGTCTCTGCGGCTGTGCATCAGCCGCAGCACGGCTCGCCCCAGTTGGGGCTGTGGTTCAGCACGGCTTTGCAGAAGGCCAGCAGTTCCTGCGGAGTCATGTCGTGCTTGGCGTCATTGGTGCGCCAGGCGCAGATCACGAAGTCCGGTTCCGTTGCATCGGAACGGTGATCGATGGTCGGGAGCAGGCTGTACTGCTTCTTGTGCTCTCCCTTGCCGGCGGCCGCCTCGCGGTTGTCGTAAGTGCCGATCAGATCCCAGTCAAGCCATTCCCCGGTCCAGTGGTCACGCCCCTCCGAAGCCACCACCGCCTGATGGATCGCCAGTCGGTACTGCTGCACATGGCCCTTGCCGCCCCGCTTCTGGTCCCTCTTGCTCAGGGTGACGGCCTTGCGCTGCACCCAGCCGGGATAGATGGGCCTTGAGGCCTCCGGCATCCAGTCGGGGGAAGGTGTGTCCATCGGCGGCAGGGGGGCGTGCTCCCCAGCCCGCTGCAGGGGCTTCGGTCCCAGACTGGGACCACCCCGCCCGCCGGATCGCCCTGCTC
>Ga0207954_1000001_pt1 | contig 107035 bp, 113 predicted proteins | sample CryBogmetaGMA0M_FD_184547 | JGI IMG/M metagenome (GOLD analysis project Ga0207954, IMG submission 184547) | Freshwater microbial communities from Crystal Bog, Wisconsin, USA - MA0M (SPAdes) | ecosystem: Environmental > Aquatic > Freshwater > Lake | place: Crystal Bog, Wisconsin, USA... | reverse complement strand
GCAACGGTAGCTCGGGCGGCAACGGCGGCAGCGGTGTTGTAATTGTGAGGTTCAACAACGCGCTGCTGATGACAGCTACCTCCGGCTTGACCTACACGACGCAATTCTCTGGCTCGGACGCAATCGTCACGTTCACGGCAGGCACCGGCACGGTCACGTTTTCTTGAGGCAAGCATGGCTCACTACGCATTCGTTGACGCAGACGGCAACGTGGTGGAGGTGATCGTCGGCCGAGACGAAGGCGAGCTTGGCATCGACTGGGAGCAGCACTACTCCGAGTTTCGTGGCCTGCGGTGCCTGCGAACTTCTTACAACACACTTAATGGCGAACACACGAAAGGCGGCATTCCGTTTCGCGGAAATTACGCGAGTATCGGCATGCGCTACGACGAAGAACTTGATCAGTTTGTGCCGGTAGAACAACAAGTAATTCAGGAAGACCAAACGCAATGACGCTGTCGCCGTTGATCGCTGCTGCCCGCAAAGCCGCTACCGGGGCTTACGCGCCCTATTCAAATGTTCGGTTTGGCTGCGCGCTCAAGTTTGAAAACGACCCGGAGATCTACACCGGCGCCAACGTCGAGAACGCGGCTTACGGTTCAACGATTTGTTCTGAGCGCGTAGCAATTTGTCACGCGGTGTCGCTACGCCGGGCAGAAATCAAAACGCTCAAACTCACGCACGTGGCTATTTCACGCGTCGACGAACGCGGCGATCCGCGGACTGGCTGTATGCCGTGCGGCGCGTGCTTGCAGGTCATGGCTGAATTCGGTAGCCTGACCACCGAAATTCTGCTGGACAACCTGTATCACTTCGGCGAAACAGCAGAATTTACACTGGGTAATTTGCTGCCTGAGCAGTTCTGGTTTCCTGCGGATTAACCATGGACGAAATCGTTTTCCGGCTGGTGTGGCCGCATTTGTGTGCTTTTATGCTCGGTTTTTCTTTGGCCGCGCTGCTCGTTTACTGCATAGAAAGCCGGTAATGGCAAAGCTGTATTTTCGGTACGGCACTGTGAACTCAGCCAAGACGCTAAACCTGCTAGCTGTGGCGCATAACTACCGACAGCAGGGCAAACGGGTGATTTTGGTCAAGCCAGCAACAGACACCCGCTCTGGTGTTGAATGGATTGCGACCCGGGCCGGTTTGCGCGAGCACGCAGATATCTTGGTCCCTGACGGCGCAAAGATATCTTTTGAGTTTCCAGAAGACACGGCATGCGTGCTGGTCGACGAGGCGCAGTTTTTGCATCCTGACTGCATTGACCAGTTCTCGAGCCTGGCGCACGCGTGTACCTACCGGCCCTACAACCGGCGCGGCATTCCGGTGATCTGCTACGGCCTGCGCACGGATTTCCGTCGGCAGGCGTTCCCGGCAGCGCAACGGCTCATGGAACTGGCCGATTCAATTGAAGAGATCAAAACGATCTGTCACTACTGCGAATCCAAAGCCATTTTTAATCTCAAGCTAGTCGATGGGCTGGCCAGCTTAGACGGCCCTTCAGTTGAACTCGGTTTTGAAGACAAATACGTGGCAACTTGTGCGGCGTGTTATCAAGAGCAGCACTGGAAAGCAAACCGCGCCAGGCTTCAAGCAGCTAAAACAGTTATCGTGTAAGCTTGGCTTTTTGGCGCAGCTATTCGCTACGAAAGAAAGAATCATGGCCTGCAAAAAAGAAGGTTGCTGTCAAAATAACTTGCCGCGCGCTGAAATGGTTAGCTTGCCTGACTGGGTGGTTACGCAGCTGCTTTCTGTAGCGCAGACAGGCCTGAAAAATCTGATTCCGTGGCCCAACGACTCTGTCCGAGCGCTGGCTGAGCAGATTGCTGCACTAGTAATTGAAAACAACATGTTGCGAAAACTGCTGAATCGCGACATAAAGCCGGAACCTGTCGCCGAGAACGACGTTGTTTTTCGGTTTGGGCCGGATCAGGCTTACGTGCTGTATGTACCCAACAGTAAGCCAAAAGCCCGGTTTGTTACGCAACCAGATTTATCGACACAGTTAGATCTGCCGTTCTCGGAGTAACGAGCCCATCATGCCGCTGAAACCCACGCTGCACCTGCTGGGTATCTTTCACACGGTACACAGTCAGGAATACTCTCACTGCGCATTCACTGGGAAAGCCCTGCGCTTTTCCAAGATGATGCAGGAGTATGACTACCCTGTCATCGAGTACGCCAACGAAGGCAGCGAAAGCGAGGCGCAGGTCAAAGTGCCAATGCTGTCGCAGGCTGAGCTCCAAAGCTACATCGGCGACAAGCAGGGCGGCAACAAGTTTCACGGCGACACTGCGCAGGTTGGCAGCGAGTGGCACGCGGCATTTGAAGCCAAGCTTTTTCCGGCGTTGCGTGAACGGTTGGACCGCCGCGATATCATCTGCCACCCGTTTGGCATGGCGCACGCGCAGCTGGTGAACGAGTTTCCAAACCACATTCACGTGGAAACCGGGATCGGCTACCCTGAGCTGCTGCCCGGCGCTTTTAAGATCTTTGAAAGTTACGCCTGGATGCACTATCACCAGGGCAAAGAAAAGCGAAAAGGCCAGAACTACGAATGGGTGATTCCCAACTACTTCGACATTGACGATTGGGAGCCCAGTGACAAGCCGGGCGGCTACATCGCGTTCATGGGCCGTATTACAGCCGCCAAGGGCCTCGACACGGTGCTGCAGATTGCCCGGCGCGTCAACATGCCGGTCAAGATTGCCGGCCAAGGCGACCCGACGCCGTGGGCCCACCCAAACATCGAATACGTGGGGCCGCTCAAGGGCAAAGAGCGTAGCGAGTTCTTGCGCAACGCGTACTGCCAGCTGATGCCGACGCAATTCGTAGAACCGTTCGGAGGCGCTGGTGTCGAGGGGCTACTGTGCGGCACGCCATTAATCGCGTCAGACTTTGGCGCATTCACTGAAACCGTGCAGCCCGGCTTCAACGGTTACCGGTGTCACGTGCTTAAACAATGGCTGGGCGCGATCAACGCTGTCCAAAAGCTTGACCGCAAGAAGATTGCTGAAGCGGCGCGAGCGAGATACAGCCTGCGCCAGTGCGGCGTTGAGTACGACGCTGTGTTTCGGCAGCTGGACGAGCTGCACGAAGAAGGTTGGTACACGTTACCTGCTCCGCCTGATGCCCCCAGAATGCCGTTCCGCGGCCCAACCGGCCCAGAGGCGCAAGCTTTTGTGGCGGACGTGACCGGCACTCTTCCATCGCCGCCAACGGTCAGCTAAACTGCCGCCGTTTTCAGGGCATATTACTTGCCCCGCGTGGCTTTTTCTGGGGCTTTTCAAGGAACGAAAGGAGCGTGTACGCATGAAAGCGTACAGCCTGAAAAAGGCAAAGGAGTTGGTGCGCGCGTTTAACCAGACGCGCGCTGTGCACCATGCAGCAGTCGCCGCTGGCGTGCCGGTCGAAGACGCACGGGAGATCCTGACGTGGCTCGAGCGCCACGACAAGGACAACTCGCCGCACCAAATGGCCGGTGCGTATCTGCTCGCCGCGCCGCTGGCTCTTGTGTGGGGCCGATTCCTGTTCGAACACGGAATCAGCTCGACGGCGGCTGCGGCTGCCGTGAACTGGTCGCGCAAGCGCCTGTTTGAAAAAATCGAGGGCCCAATGGCGTGGGCCGACAAACAGCGCAAATGCCGCAAGCCGCGCTGCAAACTTGATTCGCTTGAAGATCCCGGCCCGGAGGAACTGGCCGAGATCGCGGAGCGGCTGGCAGAAGTTCGAGCTCGTCACGACGCCGAAAAGCCATCGGCCCGCGTTGAGATCAAACAGTTCGTCTACGACGGACGCACTGCCAGCTTCAATCCAAACTAGGGAGCAAAAATGCCCGCCTCCTATCAGGATTATGTGCGCGAGGCCATCGCGCACTACGACCGGCATCGTAAGCACTGTCGGCTTGGGCAGGCTTATTTCAACGCCCTATACGACGTAAACCCGGAGTTGGCGAAGAAAATCGCCGGCACAGATGTTGATCCGTTCTACACGAACAGCATAGAGGCGATCCACATTTTCTTGGCATACGTCCAAGATAATTGGGCATCTGGGAAACTCGGCGCCCAAACAATGCCGAGATAGATATCTATCCCAAGGAGGGGCACATGAATCTGATTCTTACAGTTTTGACGATTTTGTCCGCGGTTTTGCCGTTGGCTGAACGGAGTCTGCAGTTTGCGCAGCAGGTCCGCCGGCCGTCGCCAATCGCTATTGCGCCCGCGCCTCCCGAAGTGGGGCAAGCTAACTGCGTCTACCACGCCGGCGCGTGGTGGAAGTTCGAGAACGGCGTGTGGCTGGTGTGGACAAACCAGCCGCAGCCGCAACTACAACTGGCTCAAGGAGGAGCTCGTGCACTGCGTTAAGCATTGCATAACCAGCACTGCCGGCTTGCTCGGCGGCGTTTTCGGCTACGTTACAGCCGACAACGATTTCGCGGCGCTGTTGTCCGCGTTCGGCTGCATGTTCGCCTGTGCGTTCATGGCCGATGTTCTAACTACGCAGTTGGAGGAAAACGAAGATGACAATGGAAACTGAAACGACACCGTTGGTTGACGTCGTCGCAATTCGGCGGGGCTGCGACACGTCGACCGCCAGAAAGTTGATCGTGACGGGGCGGGTGTACGTCAACGGCGAGAATGTCGCCGACCCGGCCGCCCGCGTCGCCGACGGCGCGGCCGTGAGTGTCACCGCGCCGCACGGATTTTTACCCGCAGCGCCGATGGCGGAAACGCCGCCGGCGCTCGACGTGCTCGAGCAGATCAAGAAGTTTGACTACTGCGCGCAGTGCGACGCAGTGGTCGACGGCGTCTTCTTGCAGGACGCGGTGGTCGAGGAAATCGAGCGGCTGCGGACCAAGGTTGCCGAGCTCGAACGGCCGCGGCGAGAGAAGGTGCTGATCACGGTGGTCGTCGAGGCCGACCGTGAGCAAACCCCGGGGTTCGGGTATGACCCGGACGACTGGGCGCGCACGGCCGCGACGAGGGTGGCGCAAATGCTGGGGTGTTACGACCCCAAGGTGGTCGCGGCCACCTGGTCACCCGCCACGTGATGTTTCCGGGCAGGGCGCAACATGGCGCGTCGGGCTCGTCCCCCGCCTGCCCGTTCCGTTTGCCGCGCGGCGGCAGACGTTTCGATGGTTCCTCAAGGAGGGTAGTTTATGATTCGCGGATTTTGCGTGTTGATGGCACTGGCGGTGCTCGGCAACGGAGTGGCTGAGGCGGCACCAAGGCAGTACACGACCTACCGGGGTGACGACCAGGCCCGGTGCCAGCAAGAGGCCAACATCATGGCCTCACGCCGGTTTTGCGGGCACGTCGGAAGCTGTATCGGCAGTTTCGAAGGCGTCGGCAGGGGCAGTTCGCCGAACTGCAACACATGCACGCCGTCGAGGCCGATGCGCCTTACCGGCGACGCGGCGGCGCAAGGGCCGGATGGTCGATGGTATCGCGTCAGAAGTTGGAGGTGATCTGCTAGGCGCTGCTGGGGAACCCGGTGGCGCCAATGACGCAGATCTTTCGGGGCGGGCGCCTGGGGTGAACATCCTGGGCGCCCGCCCTTTCTTACCTGGAGAGCAAATAGCAAATGAACGAGCTCGAGAAGCATGCTGAAAAGCTCATGGCGATCGACCCGCTCGCTGTGGCTGAAAAGGCGGTTGGCTCGGACGCGGCGGTGGATGTCGCGTTCGGTTTGATGCAGGCTCTGAACAGCGCCAAGCGGGACGTGTTCGACGTCCTGGGCGATACGTGTCAGAGCACGTACGCCGCGACGATGGAAATTCTTGGCCGCCACGGTTTTCAGAAAGTGTTTGTCGAGACATTCCAAGTCTATGAGAAGCCGGACGAGTTCAGCATCTGGTGGCACCCCGAGGGAATTCTGATCACAACAGAATCCTATCTCGGCGCGTCACTGAACTCGTCGACGGTGTACTACAACTGGGCGCCCCGCGTGCCAGTTATGGACGCCTGGAAGCTCGTTCACTCTGGCGGCTTCCGAGACAAGCCCGAGTGGGTCTGGGTCGGCCACTCGGACGGCCGCGAAGGGATGATGACCCACCTGAAGCGGCTGCGCGAGAACGGTGCGTTTCTCGCGCAATGGAAAGAACAGCCCTTTTTGTGGCTGTTGAATTACGGAGAGACCAAGGAGCCGGGCTATGATTACGAGGCGATCAATCGCCGCAAAATCGAGCAGCTCCCGGCTGAGGTGCAGATCGCGATACTGGGAGAATAAAATGCCCAAGACGAAGAAGCTGACCCGCGGCCAGCAGTACACGCGGGAGTACCTGCGGCGGCTGGCCTGGATCATCGTGCAGTTCTGGCCGCTGGGTGAAGAGATCCCGGAGGGCTGCCGGGCGGAGGCCATGGAAGACGAAGTCTTCCTCACGGTCAGCATCCGGCGGCTCCAACTGGAAGAGCGGGTGCAGCTGCTCGCCATCTGTCGTCGGATGGCGGCCAAGTCCAGCGGCGTGTTCTCCGACTGGTTCCGCGGCACCCCCGAGTGCCGCGAGCTGGTCGAGAACGCGCTCAAGCGATTCTCCCAGCTTATCGAGGCTGGGAAGTGATGTCCCATGTACTGGAATATTAGCTGTTTTTCGGCTAAGTTCTGGTACGCACGGCCCCGTCGTCTAGCCTGGTCTAGGACACCACCCTTTCACGGTGGGGACTGGGGTTCAAATCCCCACGGGGTCAATCGCGCGGTGCACAAGTGATTCGCAGGGTGTAAAAACCCGTGGTGTTACACTTGTTAAATGGTTGCCATTTTTCAACCAGCCGCGCTTCCGGGCGACTAGCTCAATTGGTCAGAGCACCTCGTTTACACCGAGGGGGTTAGGGGTTCGAGTCCCTTGTCGCCCACTGGCCTTGGGCCGAGTGGCGAAACCGGCAGACGCACGGGATTTAAAATCCCGTGGGAGTAATCCCGTGCGGGTTCGATTCCCGCCTCGGCCATTTAAAAAAAGGGAGGTTGCATGCCAGCAACTTACAAGTCTCTGCAGTGTTACCGCTGCGGGGGTCGGATTGAGCAGTGCACGCTCACCGATACCTGGAAGCTTCGGCTCGACGGCGCACTGCACGACGTTCCGGTGCAAAATGTGCCGTGCCATCGGTGCATGTCGTGCGGCAACACCACGCTGGACGGCGCCAGCGATGAAGTAGTCATGTGGTGCACCCACGCCTACATGACCAAGAATGGCATGAACACGCCATATCGCCGCGTTCGCCGCTGGCTGCGCCACCGCATGGAGGCGTGGCAGACAAGAATTTGGCTTGCGCGGCGTAATTTTGCGAGTAAGCTGGGCCGCGCAAGTCGATGATTTTATCGGGGGCGAAGCATTGTTAGTGATGCACTCGACTTTTAATCCTGTGAATCCGGCGCAACTCCGGACGCCCCTATTAGGTTGTAGCTTTGCGCAACGCTGTGTATATTCAACCGTGAGATTACTAATCACACGGTGTCAAGGAAGACAAATATGCACAGTAAGATTAAAGGCAACATCGGGCAATTTGCCGCCAGTCTGGCTTTAGCCCAGCTTGGTTTTTCCGTGTTTAGCGAAGAAGGCGATATCTCTAAAATTGACCTCGTCGCTGAAAAAAACGGAAAGTTGCTGCGTTTTCAGTGCAAAGCGATTACGCCTGTATCGGGCTGTCTGCGCTTGCCGCTGAGAAAAAGCGGCCCCGGTTACAAATTCACGTACCAACCCGACATGTTTGACTATTTCGCAATTTGCGATTTGTCAGACGGGTGTGTATACGCGGTTAAGTCCGACGTGTTGCGTAAAACTGTCAACACGTTGACGCTGCGCAAACAACCGTCAAAAAACGGGCAAGCAAAAAACGTACATGCAGCTGCCGATTATGCGATAAACAAAGTGTTTGCAGGCTATGCGGGGGTGTAAAGGTTTCGACCGGATGCAAGAGGTTCAGATTGCGTGCCGTGGTTGGACGAATGGCCACGTTAAAAATCGCCCACAGTTATCTGGCGCCTTCAACAGCGCTCCCGCTCTCGCTGCCTGAGTGCAGTGACCGGGAGGTGCGCGTGACACCTTCGCCCCTCACGCTGGAAGCCGGGAAGACGGCCGGCAGGCTGGAAAGACAGCCAAAGATGGTGGTAGCCCACCTGACGCCGATAATCGGCTGGCCTTGGCTGTTGTGTGAGTAACAACAGCACACGCACGTAGACGTCTGTTCTGAATCATCACGGGACGCGGGTTCGATTCCCGCCACCTCCATCGTCTCGGCGGCGCAGCAAGAGCGCCGCGAAAAACAGGGGGAAGTTATCCTCCTTAAACTGTGGGAGGGCATCAAAATGCCCGCCGGACCACGGCCCTGTTCGAGACGTTGTGTTCGATTGGTTCTTTTACTAGGAGGGTTTCATGGCCGCTGACGAAATGGAACGGCTGGCGGACTACTACAACGACCGAGTAAAGCAAGAACTCGCCAACCTCGACGGGGTTGTCGAGCAGGTCAACGCCGACGTGCAGGCCCGCGGCGAGCTCAGCTACGCTTGGTGGCTGCTGATCGAGTCGGCAATGGAGAAGCTCCGCGCGGCAATGCACGCGCGAGACGTGTTCGGGAATCACTCGAACACGGGGCGGGCAAGGTTCCGCCACATCGCCCACCCCAGCGAGTACCCGGATCCCAGGAAGCTCGAGGTGGGCGTGGCGCAGAACTAAGCTGCGCCGCGCAGGTCGGTCAGGCCGGTGTAGCTCAGCTGGTAGAGCAGCTGATTTGTAATCAGCGTGTCGCCGGATCGTTCCCGGCCACCGGCTTTTGTTCTTTGTTGAATTGATATCTAACTCTAAGTAGAGGTGAACTCATGACCATTGAATCTGCCCACAGCCCCATGGTCGAGCACTGGCTGCAGACCCTCGCCGCCGACCTGGCCGACGCGGCGAGCGGCGAACTGCCGCCGGAGCACCCGGCAGTGCTCTGTCAGGTCGGGAGGCTGGCCCTGCACAAAGTGCAGTTCACGCTCCCGACCCGCAGCGCCAGCGAGCTGCGGGTGGTTGTCAGCGAGATGCTCAAACAGTGCGACGCTGAGCTTAAAGAGCTCCCGTCCCTGCTAATGCGCATCAAGGAAGACTGGAAAGATGAGGATGAGCGCGAGTACGCGGCCGACTGCGCGTGCTCGCTGATCGATTTCTTGTTGGGATGTATGTACGCCGAGGCGGCTATCGGGGCGTACATGGCCGTTGCGCCCAGTGATGATCAGCTGATGTTGCGAAAGCTGCAGTTAGAATTAATCGACAAGCGGCGGGCGGCCGAGGAGATGATTCGGCAGGACGGCAACGGCGCTGTTCTGCGCTGGTTGGATCGATCGTGTTTTTACGTCCGAAACATGCGCTCTACGTTGCCCGCGACGGTCGACACACCGTGGTGGTTGCAACCCAACACCGAGAAGGAGGCTACATGAGCGTTTACGCGCTCAATGCCCGCACCGGCGGGCTTTCGATCGGGCAGTTGCTGGTACACGACTGCTCGATCACGCAGGAGGAGTACAACAAGCTGTTCGAGTACGCGCCCGAGCACCGGACGAGCGCGCTGGCGGCGCTCCGGGCGGAGGCGCAGATCAGGCCGCTGCTGGTCAAGCGGCAGGAAGCGTTCACGCAGCTGGAGGCCGCGTGGGCGGCCGAGGCGGAGGCCGAGGATGCCGCCGCGTGGCATTCGGCGACGGCCGCCTCGCCGAGCGCGACGCCGGAAGAGTTGGAAGCGCTTGCAACTGCCGCGTCGAACGCGCGTAAGGCGTTCTTCGCGGCGGGCTGCGCGCGCGGCGCCGCCAAGGACGCGCTGGCGGAGCTGGACGAGCAGCTGGCGCCGCTGCAGGCGCTGATCGCGGCTTGCCCGCCGAAGCGCTAGTAGCTGGGCCTGCTTTCAGCGCATGATGTGTTCAAGACCGGGCGGTCCGGGGCTTCGGCCCCGGCCGCTCGGTTTTGTTTAGCTAGGCAAGACGCTCCCAGGAGGAAGTACGCATGGTCGCGTTCAATGATGATGATCAGGACATGGCCGCCGACCTGGCGGTGCTGGTCGAGAACAGGTATCCGATGCCGGATATGTACACCCAGTATTTCATCGACACGCTGCTGGAACTGCTACAGCTGGACAGCCCGGCGCAGTTGAAAAAGTTCTTCGAGCGGCTGCATCCGGGCGCAGACATTCTGGTCGTATCGCTGAGCAAAGAGGCCCCGGAATCGCCGGCCGCGCCCGGCTAAATCTGACCTAAATAGCTGGCATATTCAACGATCGGGCTCCGTTGTCCGGTCCCGCGACCAGCGGTTTCTGGTCCATGGAGCGTGTCATGAACAAGAACTACACGGTTGATTTTTGCGTCGCCTTCGTTGGCGGCGTCGTGATTGCCGGCAGTCTGGCGCTGATCGCGGCGACCGTCGAGACGAGCATCAAGCTCGCCTCGGCCGCCGCACCCGCGCGCCTCGCCGCCGCGCCGCCGGTGGTCGAAGGCGTGCCGCCGGTGGCCGCCGAGCCCGAGCAGCCTGCGCCGGCTGCCCGGGCCGCTCTTGGCCGGCGCGTGCGCCAGGACCGCGTCCTGGCGTTTACGGGCGGGTTGCTGTTGGAGGCCCTCTCCAACGCCACGCCGGCCAGCACACCCGGCGAGGCATTCATGAAGCAATTCATGAAGCAGGTGGGCGCACAAATCCAGGTTGCCGTTCTGGACGACGGCGGCGTGATTGCAAGAGACCCAGCTCTTGCGTTCGCGCAAGGATTTCTCATCGGGTTGTAAGTGGTGTGCTGTCTGCGCCCCCAGCGCGTAATTCAACGGGGCGCGCTGTTTCGCGACAACAGTAATGTCGCAAAAGTTTGGAGGTAGACATGTACAACCTTGAGTTCTGGTCGAAGGACGCTAAGGCGTGGGCAACATGGGAAAAGATCCCGGGCCCGTCGCGCCGCAAGGCGCGAAAGACGATAGCGGCCGGGCTGATCGAGGGCAAGCAATGGCGGTTGCGGAAGGCGTAAGCCTCCGCGAGCCGCCGCGCCCCAAGCGCAGGGAAGCCAGGTCACAGGGCGTAAGCCCGTGGTCTGCGTCTTCTCTTAGCTATCAGCGCCCGGGTTAGATATCAAACCCGAAGGCTAAATACCGGGTGTTTCGCGGGCATATATATTGAGGAATCCGTAAGTGTCGGCGTATGTACGTTGGCCGCCGGTGAACTCCTGTCTCAGGCAGACTCCTGGGTTGCCCAAAGGAGGCAATCATGGTCGATTTCGTCAAGTTCGTGTTTTGGCTGGCCGCCGGGTTGGTCCTCATGGCGGCCACAACCGTGGTCGCCGGCGCCGCCACGTTCACCGCGTTCGACGCGGTGCTGGCCGCCGCCAAAGTGACGGTGCTCGACCTGCCCCACTGGCCGGTTGTCGCCGCCCTGGCGACGACGGCCGCGCTCGCCAGCGGCGTAATGTTTGTCAGCGTAGTCACAGCGGTTGACTACGCGGCCCGCCAGCTCCGCGAGTGGCGGCAATTCGATCACAGCGCGCCGGTGACGGAGACCGCTGCGCTGTGGCGAACAGTTCGAGCAAGGGACGCGGAGATCCTCAAGCTGCGCAAGCAGCTGGATGCCGCGCGGAAGAGCCAGACCGAGCGGCTGGTGAACTGCACCTGGTGCGGCCACCAGCAGGTCGCCGCGCCGGGCGCGCCCTGCGCAACCGGCTGCGGCTCGGCAGTCTGAGCCACCGGCGCCAGGGGAAACCAGCAGCGGGGCCTACGGGCTCCGCGTGCTCGGTTTCTCTTAGCTATCAGCTGTTTTGCTGCAAGCTAAATACAGGCCAAAAACACGGCATATAAAATGTACACGGATATTCGTATCTGTGTACGGGGAGACTTCAGCTCCCCCGTAAAGCCCTATGTAGGCGCGAGCTGAACGCTAGGACGCAGCGAGATGCGTCCCGCGGAGGTATAGCTTTATGGCTTACCGTCGTGGTCGGTGCCGGCTGGTGACGAAGTCGTGGCAGGTTGCTGCCGTCGTCGCCCGCCCCATCACGAACCCCGTTGGCGCTCGTCGCCAGCGCCCGGCTCGTGATGGCGCCAAGAAGAGCTAGCAACTCTCTTGGCGAAGGGGAAGTGGCGCTCCCCCATGCCGTGACTGGCGGGTGTACAACGAAGTCTGACCCAGATAATTCTGGTGAAGCCGGATAACTCCGGTGTAATACAGCTGGGAAGTGCAGCTGGGCGTAGCGAGCCGCCACCGCGAAACGCGAGCAGGATGCGTTTGTAAATCCTGCAGCCTAACACCGGAGGTCACCATGACCGACTGGCAACGGGCTTGGCGGCACTGCCCCAAGACGCGGGGCGCCGCCAAGATCCGCCGCGCCCTCAAGCGGCACAACCACCGGCTGAACCGCCTGGTGGCCAAGAGCCTCGACGGCCGGCACGTCCGGCTGAACAGCTGGGACGTGACCTGATTAGTGGTGAGTTGGCGACGCCGTCAACTCACCACGAAGGCCTTTGCGGCCTTTTTTTAGCTATCAGTGCTTTCCATATCAGTTTGCTAAGATAACGCTATTCTGATAGGGAATCGCGCCATGCCGTTTAAATCCGAAAAACAGCGCCGTTTTCTTTGGGCGGCACATCCGGATATTGCCAAACGCTGGGCGCACGAATACCCGAACCAAAAGAAGCTGCCTATGTACGCAAATAAGCAAGAACCAGAATCCAAAGAGAAGGCCGCCGCGCTGGCCGTACTTGATAACGTTTTATCAGTTTTTGCTAACGCCAAAAAAACTGAGCGTAACTCTATACTGGGCAACGAGATAAAGCAAGCCAACTCTGGGATGGTGCAAGTCAAGATGCCACAGAACGACAAACCGACTTACGCAGGCCAGGACAGTACAGAAATCCAGCCAAAACAGGACGAAACACATAACTCGAGCCCAGACGGCAAAAATCACAGCTCCAACTCTGTCGAAGCCATTTTCGGTAAATTAGCCGTAGTTCTTGCGAAGCCGTTGCGCGAAATGATGGAGGCGCATCATGCTGGACAGGAAGGCCGCGACCCGCGTTTCGTGCCGCAAAACATGCTTTTAAAGCGCATGTCCATGCCGGCGCCGATGATTCCGCTGCCGATGGGGATGGCGCCCCCCGCTGGAAATGCTGCTGCTCAACCGGCTGCGCAGCATCCCGCAAACACACAGCCTGCCGGGCCTGTCGGTGGGGGCTCCAATCCGCAGCACAATCCGATTCAGGCTTTCGGCGCCCTGGGCAACAAGGGCCAGCTCAACGGCAACGCTGCATTCGGCGCAAAGAACTCGCCGGATAGCTCGAAGATTGCCGGGGCTGTAAAGACAGCTGACGATATGCAGCCATATCAGTTCGGCAAACTTGTGCGGTTAAAGTTGGCCCAAGAGTTCGCGCCGTATTCACAACCAGGAAACCAAACTTCAACGTCTGGCACGCTGTCGCTGAATAGGCCCGGCCCGGCAGCCGGCAAAGCTCCTGGGCAGTTTACGCCTGTCACGTCGGCCACGTCGCTGGCGCCGCCTAAACCGCAACCGCTGAGCTCGCCGCCAAGCTCACCGCCAGCTTTGCAGCCAGCCCAATCGCCGCTGGTAACTACTGGCGCGGCCCCACAGCAGGCTGCACCGACAGGCCTAACTCCAAACCGCTCGGCTGCTGGCACAGACGCGCTGATGCCAAAGCAAATCGGCGGGTTGTTCGGCCGGGCCGGCTATCAAGACACGCTGAGTCGCTGGTACAACCCAAATACAAGCCAGCAAGTAACAGATCCGCGAGAAGCCCAAAACATGCGGATTGGGCAGGGCGCCCTGGGTGTGGGCGCCGGAGCTGCTGCAGCAATTCCGGCTGTGGCCGGCGCAGCTGCGGCTGCTCCGGCTGTTGCTGCTGCTGGCGGCACCACAGCTGCGCAAGCCGGCACAACGGCTGCCGGCGCACTGGGCGCGGCAGCTGCAAACCCGCGCGTGCAACAAATGCTCCCGACGTTTTCCCGGTATGCAGGAAACCTGTCACAGTTCGGCCATCAAACAGCGCTGCGGCTTAGCGACGCGCAGCTTAACACGGCTGCTCGGTTTGGCGACATGAAAACCCAGCTTGGCAAACAGATCCAGCGAGCAGTCCCAGAAACTGCGCAGAATCTATGGCGCGCCTATGAGCATAACATTGGCGCGCCGATTGAGCAGGCGGCGCGCAATCTTGGCGCAGATGCTATCGGCCACCCGTTGAACGGCCCGACTAATTTTGCGAACACCGGCAACCCAACTAATTTACTGCCGCACAGTCTCGCGCTGCCATATGAAGCCGCGCACACCGTTGCGCACCCGGTGTTGCACGGCCTTGAGCACGCGATGGCGCACAGTAACGGCTTTGGCGCCGGGTTAGGTTCAACGGCCCACGGCGCTGAGATCGAACACTGATATCTAATTGATATCTAACCGGGATATCTAACCAGGCCATTTTTAGAAAAGCTGTCGCATGCCGCCTGAAACATCTGTTGCTAACAACATAAAGCGGGCATACGGCGCCGCGGACGATTACGGGCTCTCTGACCGTACGCCGTGGTTGTTTGACGACAAAACGGATTACAAGAAATTTCCAGAGTACTTGCGCGCAGCCGCTGCGCATGCGAACAAAGCCGGCTACAAACTTGGATTTACAAACGTGCGGTATGGCGATCCTGTGCCGGCCGAGGCATACGCGGATTTGCTGCAAAAACGGCCGTTAACCGGACTCAATGACGAAGTGTTTCCGCACTTTTTTTCGCTGGCGGCGCCTCCGGGTATTACGCCAAAGCACAAAATCAGCGAGTTGTACAGCGATCACAGTAAACTGCCCGTATACGCAGCCTACGATGAAATTTACGGGCAGCAGCCAAAACAGGCAGCTGTACCCAGCCCAACAACCAGCGCCGTAACCAGTTTGCAGGACAAATCTGCGGCGCTCGAGGTCATGCGGGGCGGTCTGGGTGCGCGCGCATTGGCCTCAACGGTTGGGCATCTTGGCGCATTTCCAGGCGGCACAATCATGTCGCTGCGCAGTCACGTGAATCCGACACAGTGGCAAGGCGCGAACGGCGGTTATCTCACGCCAGAGATCAGCCCTGACGACGCGCGCGCACAGAAACTTACGCAGTTAGCCAAAGACATGGAGCGCGCGGATCCGGAAGCGCTCAAAGATCACCGTGTGTACCTGGGCGGCGGTGATTTCTTTCGCGAGATTCCGCGTATCTTCAAGAACCCGCGAACATCGGTTGCTGGAAAGCTACTCGGCTTGGCGCAGCATCCCGCGACGCAGTTGTATGCCGCGTTACTGCGTGGCTCATTGTTTAACCCGGCTACAAATAGCACGTATTTGATGGGCGACAAGCCGGCGGTACTGACGCACGAAATTGGGCACGCGCTTGATTTCAACAGCAACAAAGTTCCGGAATATTCCGACAACGAAAACAAAGTAAAAACATGGCTCAAGCGGCAGGGTAAAGGTTTACTGCACGATGTTTACGGTGCTGGCCGCATGGTGCCTACGGTCGGCATGTTTCACGCGCTGTATCAAGAAGCGCAAGCCAACAGACTGAGCGAAAAGAATCTGCGGCGTACGTACAAAGACAACCCGGCCAAACTGAACAAGATTCTAGACGACCGGCAAAAAATGCTGCCGGCTGGGTATGGCAGCTACATGGGGGCTGCCGCAGCGCCGTTTGCAGGGCCGTTTGCGGCCATGCTGCCGCTTTACGGCATGCTGCAGGGTAAACGGTTTGGCCTGATGGAGTCGCGCCGCCGTGGCGGAAAGTACGTCAACGAGCCTCAAAAACCCGCCAAGTCGCACAGCGAAAAAGACAAAGATACTTCGCCCGCTACGATCAAAATGCCCGACCGTGACGATAAAAAAAACACAAGCACAAAAAAACCTGAGCAAAAAGATAAAAAACCGCTGCGCAAAGCTGCCGCAATCACCCCGCGTGAGTTTGGCAGGCATATCCGCTACGAGTTGCTAACTATCGGGTAGGTTAGTTGGTATACTGCCATATTCTTGCGTAGTTTTGCGTAATTCCGTGTTGTTTTGATGCTGTTGTGTGGGCCGCAGTATATGGCACAGAAGCTTCAATACCGAGCCGGCGCGCTCTCCGCTGTGAAAGCTGGAGCTAGCTCTGCCATTGACCCGGCGTTTATTGCGCCGTTGATGGCCGCCGGACTTGGCACCGGCGTTGGCGCTCTGGCAGCCGGTAAGGGTAAACGGCTGCGCGGAGCGCTCATCGGAGGCGCCGCTGGTGGCGCGCTGGGTGGCGCTGCTGAGTATGGGCTGCCTGGGGTTGGCCTAGGGCTCAAGTACAAAACCGAAGATATTGGGCATGCCCTTCATAACGCGATCACCGGTAAGCAAGATACTTGGGGCGAAGATATGGCCCGCAAGATCAATCGTATACCCGAGCTTATGGAATACAGCATGCGTCGGCAGTCTGACTTGCCGGGCGGCCAACTGGTTTACGGCGATCTCGAGAAAAAAAACACGGCTCAGGATATTACTTTCCTTCAAGGAGATTCTTCCATGGAATTCAAGTACTCGGCACGGAAAAACAAGCGCCAACAGCAGCAACAGAAGGCTGCCAACATGCGCGCGTTTGGCGCTTATGTCAAACGGGCCGTCGCCGAAAAGCGGGCCGAGGGCGAGGGCGAGCTCACGCTGCCTGATCCCCACAACCCCAGTCGGGCGCCGGCCATGATGGCGGGCGGTCTCGGCGGCGCGGGTCTGGGTGCGTTGGCTGGCGGCCTGTACGGCGCGTTCAATCCGGGCGAAGAAGAGACTGTTGACGACGCCGGAAATATTGTTAAACAGCGCAAAGGCCGCCTTGGCGCTGCGTTGCGTGGTGCGCTCGGTGGTGGTCTTGTCGGCGGTGGCGTTGGCGCTGGTGTCGGCGGCTTTGCGCCGAACCAGATCGCCAAGCTGCAGAAAATGTTTGGTTCGCTCAAGGACAAGTTGCCGCAGCTCGGCGGGAGCAAGCCGCCTGTAACTCCAGAGGCGCCCAAGTCTGAGGCGCTAAAGGCGCACGAGCGGCAAATGGCGCAGCTTTCGGCGGGCGGTGGCGCAGCCCCTGAAGATCACGCTGCGCTGTTGGCTGCCGGCGACCAAGAACCGGCCGGAGATGACCCGAATAACCTCGTGCTGCCGGAACAACTCGCGCAGCAACGGGCGCTGTTTCAGGAAGCCGGTCGGCTGCAAGAGCTGAAGGACAACATCGGTCTCGAGCCGAACACGCAGGCTGGGCCGCCTAGCGCGCAGCAACGGGCGCTGTTTCAAGAAGCCGGCCGTCTTCGGGAGCTGACGGACAATATCGGTCTCGAGCCGAACACGCAGGCTGGGCCGCCTAGCGAAGCTGATATCAAACAGCATCGGTTAGGCGGTGAGCGCGAGCTGTTGCGCAAGTATCCGTCTGCCGGTGGCGACGTTGGCATGGCTGAGGTGATGAGCCGTCGCCCGCCTGCGCCCCAACAGTGACAGATCTGATCACGCCGTAAGTTAAAACAGTGCCGGTAAACTTGCAGTAAACCCAAAAGTGAGTGCACACATGAACGCGTTTCAGTTTGGAAGAATGGTCAAGTTGTCGATCGACATGAACGGAATCGCCACGGCGGTCGCCAATCAATACCCCAAGCAACACGCCGGTTACGCCGAAAAAGTGCCGCCAAACTATCTCGACACGGCTCCAAGTTGGCACAAATACTTACAATCCGGCCCCGGAGACGTGTCGAATTCAATACAGACGACGAACGCCGGCGAAGACATGATGCAGGCTGATTACACGGAGCCACGGCTAAGCGGGATTGGCGGCGTGGGTAACACCGATATCAGGCGCTCTGTCACACCTGGGCACGCGTACCGGGTCAATGACGGATATGGATCCACGTTTAGTACCGGCGCGCCGCGGCAGCCGATGCAGTACGGCGATCGCCGGCCTGGCCCCGCCACACCCACACCGCCTCGCGGCACAGGCATGGGTGCGCTGAAGCGGTAATAACAGAGCTCTTGCGCGCTGAGCTGCGCGCAAAGATATCTATTGGCTCTCGGCAAGGATGCCCGTATGCCCGAGAACGCTCCCAGTCTGGATAGAACCGGCGCTGAGCCAGGCGACGAGACCGGTGCGCAGGCTGCCGGCAAAGCGTGGGCAAAGCAGGCTGCCACGCCGCTGCCGCCCGCGCCAGCAACTCCTAAACCGGCGCCTTCAGCGGCGGCGCCCGTTGCACCGCCAAATACGGTCGTGCCAAAACTGCCGTTTTTGAATACGCCGCAGGCCACGGCCGCCGCGTCGACCGCGTGGATGAGAAATAACTACTCGGGGGATGACCACGATTTTGGCCAAAACAGGCAAAATTTTTATCGCTCCGTGCAAGATCATTTGCAGCAACATAATGCGCCGGCAGCTTCGCAATCGGGCGTTGCGCAGCCTGATAGCATGCAACGGTACACCGGCGTTCTAGATAAAAAATTTCAAGACCAAATCGCGAACGTCCAGAAACGGACACCTTTTGAGCTTGTTGAAGACCCCGCCGGCAAGCTCATGGGCTCAAACGTTACGCCACATGGCGCCGCACCGCCTACGTTGAATTTGCCCAACAATCCAAAACAGCAGTACGCCGGGCAAAACAATTGGATGGGTACGAAATACGAGGGCGATAAAAACTACTTTCAAGATGCCAACACGTGGGGCAAAGCGTTGCCCCGGTCACTTATTGGGTTGCATGAACTTGAACATGTGCCGCAAGCGCCGCCGGCATTGAAGCAGATTCAAGATACAGGCATGGAAGTCACGCCCATGTCGGGCGCTTTCGAGGCACATCCTTCCGCTCATTTTCACGAGCCCGGCGCTGTCATGGGTGAGTTTGTAAATGCTGCCGACGCTGCGCGCACAGCCACTGGCGCTCCGGTGCAAGCTCGCGTGTCGTTAGCCCCGGGTTATGCGCCTAAGATTGACTGGATGCGGCAACAAGCACAGCAACATGGGTACGCGCCGCTCGGTGGCGATAAGAACATGACGCAGCTGCTTAACGCGCCCGCTGGTCAGGCGTGGCTGCGTATGCAAATGCAGCAATACAACGCCGCCGGGAATCCCAAAAGCTACGCTGCTGCGCCGCCGCAGGACACACAAGACCAGACTGCTGGGCTGTCCATGGCGGAGTTACAAAAGCGTATCACAAAAACAACTGGCATAACTTTTCCAAAAGACAATGCAGAAGTAATAGGCACTGTTGACGGTATGCCTATAACTGATGGCCCCGTTGACCCGCACATCTACGGCCACAATGAGGACGGCCAGCATTGGGGGCCGCAAAATGCTTTTAGACGGAACGAATCGTGGCGCGGCCTTGGACCCGGGCGGTCCGGTTGGTCGGCGCCCGCGTATGATATCGGACCTACGCAACCCGAGACGGGCTCGAAAGATAATTTTTTGCAGTCTATGCTCAAAGGCACGTACAACCACAGTAAGCGGTACGTGTATGATCACGGTTTTACGGGTGAAGCGCTGCCGGGATCGGAGGGGTATTACAACAACCTCCCGCCGCGGCAAAAAAATAGCGCAGCTGTTGCAGCTGGCCGGGCGTGGGCGAAGCTTGCTGCCGACTTTACGCCAGACTACACGCCAGAGCAGCTTGAAAACCTAGGCGTGTATGACGCGCTGTACCGAGGGCAGGGTCCCAGACTGGCCAGTCTAGGCGAGTGGAAGCCCGAGTGGATCTCTGAGCATGATCCCAAAGGCTGGGCGCAGTGGTACAAGCGCTATGCTTCTGGGCGCAGAATTCCAGATGAAGACGCGCGGCAGATCAAGCGCTGGCTGAGCTTCAAAGCCCGGCACGGCAGTTCGTTTGCCAAGAACCCAACGCCACGGCGGGGCTGGGCGCTGCGCAACTGGGCGATCGACCCTGCAAAAATGGTCCCTAACGAGGCGCAAAACGGTGTAGTAGAGATGCTGGACGAGCACCAGCGCAAAGCCATGCAGAAGTACGTGCAGGGCCTGGGTAAACAAGCTGCTTTGCTGCCCGAAATCCAGCTACAAGAACACCAGCAACGTATTGCTGACCGGGTTTCTGGCGAAGATCCCCGGATGATCGTGTATCACGGTCTAGGTTCAGGAAAATCTCTCTCGGCGATTGCTGCAGCAGAAGCCGCCAAAAAGCTCGACGGCAGCAGCTACGGCATTGTTGCGCCGGCCAGCCTGCGCGGGAACTTTCAGAAAGAAATCAAGAAGTTCACTGATAGTCATCCGGAAGTCATGAGCTACACCGGGCTCGGAATGGGCAAGAAATTCCAGAAGCAGCCTGACACGCTCATCATGGACGAGGCCGCGCGGCTGCGCAATCCAGACGCGGCCATGAGCAGAGCCGCCCTGCAAAACGCCGGCCTCGCCAAACGAGTGATGCTGCTCACTGGCACGCCGATTACGAACGAGCCAAAAGACCTGGCCAGTTTGATATCTATTGTTCGGAACGAGAAGTATGACCCTGCGCAGTTCGACAAAGACTTCATCGGCGAAAAGAAGGTTTGGCCGAGCTTCTGGGGCTTTCTGCACGGCGCCGGCACCGGTGTGACGCCGATCATGAAGAACGGCCCCAAACTGCGCAAGCTGCTCGAGGGCCATATTGATTACCAGCCCAGCAAAGCGCCCACCGGCGTGAATATCAACGAAGAGACTGTGTCTGTGCCGCTGAGCGCCGAGCAACAGCGTATTCAGAAAGCTATCCGGACCAAGATACCGCCTGGGTTTCTCTGGAAGCTAGATCAAGAGTTCCCCCTCAGCCGCGAAGAACTGGCCAAGCTGAACAGCTTCATGACCGGCATGCGGCAGGTATCTCTGTCTACGCAGCCGTTCCGGGCCGACAAGAGCCCGCTAAAGGCCTTCCAGCAATCTGCGAAGCTGCAGGAGGCCTTCAAGCGGCTGCGCGAGACGTTAAACTCAGACGAGCGCAAGAAGGCCATTATTTACTCGAACTTCGTAGACGCCGGTTTGAGTCCGTATGCTGCTGGGCTGGCCGAGAACAAAATTCCGTACGGTATTTTCCACGGCGGTATCTCGACCAAGCAACGTCAGCAGGCCTTGGCTGACTATAACGCGGGCAAACTCCGGGCGCTGCTGATCGGCCCGGCTGGCGCCGAGGGTTTGAGTACCAAGGGTACAAGCCTGATCCAGCTGCTCGACCCGTACTGGAACGAAGCCAGACTGCAACAAGCCCAGGGTCGCGGCCTCAGATTTGATTCGCACGATGGTTTACCGGAAGAGCTCAAGAACGTCGCCGTGCAAAGATATCTATCTCGCAGCGAAGAGCCCGGGCTACTCGGCAAGCTCACTGGCCAGCGGCGGCAGCGCACCGGCGATGAGGTAATCCAGCATCTGGCCAGCACAAAAGAACATCTCAACGAGCAGTTTCGGCAGCTGCTGCGCGAGATTGGCACGCAGCAAAAAACGGCAAAAATCACAGACAAGCCTGAGCATAAGCCCAAAACTAAGTCCGACGCGACTTCGCCAGACGACAAGAAAACCCCGGCGAAGTTACCTGCGAAGTTACCTGCGAAGCTTCCGTGGATGATTCCGGCGTTGGGATTGGCCGGCAAACTTGGCGTTGGCGGTGCTTACGGTATTGCGAGCGACGAGCAGGTTGCCCGGGTGCGCGCCGCTGTCAAAAACTACGACCCGAACGTGTTTCGAAACAACACGCCGCCGCCGAACTACACTGGCTTGACCTATTACCAGAAAACGCTCAGCCCCGGCGCGCAGCTCAAGCCGTTTGGTATCCCTGTCGGCGAGTTACTGGTCAAGCTGCGCAGCTCGCCGACTTTGATGAAACGGCTTGGCACAGAGCCGTATTTGCTGAAAACGCCTGCCGAGCAGCGGGGCGTAGGCGGTATGGCGCATTACGAAATGTTCTCGCGCGGCCCGGTAGCAGCTTACATGCACCAGCTCAAGGCGCGGCTCTCTGACAGGGCTGTACCGGAAACGCTGGCGCCGCCGGGCACGCGTTACAGCGACTGGATGGGCCGCAAGCTAGAGGATTTCGTGGCTCAGCGCGCCGGCCAGCGGATCAATCCGTTTGAGGTTACTACCCGGTTCATGCCGCATGAAGAGCAGGTCAAGCTCATGGAAGACTTTTACAAGTCTTTGCCGACTGACCAGCAGCAATTCCGGCTCGAGGCGGAGAATCCGGGCCCCGGTTACGCAGATCAAACCGGGAATTACCTGCCCAAGGCTGAGGCGCTGATCAATTTCCGGGACAAACTCAAGCATATCGGATATACCACCGGCGGCACCGCGGCCGGCGCAGCTTTGGGGCACTATCTGACCCGCAACAAAAAAGACACAAATCCGCTGCTGTACTGGAGCAGCGTTCTAGGCGGCGGCGGTTTAGGCGCGGCGGCTGCATATCTAGCCGCTAACAAATCGCGAATTTAGGCCTGCAGTTTGGTTTTCCAGCTGCTGTATAATCAGGGCCGCACTAACACTGGACGTTGGTGTCGCGCAGCCGGGTTTGCTGGGCAACCTGGGCGTATTTGTCACATGTCACGGAGGATTACGCATGGCTGCGCGCTACAGCCGGTACAGACAGCTTGTGACAATACTAAGACAGCACTGCGCGCCGGCGTATCCGATCTCTGTCAGACGAATTGTTATGCCCCGGCAACTTGACGGCCGTTGCTGGAAGGAAGGCAAAAAGTTTGTAATCGAGATCGATAAAAATCTAGATGAAGCCCGCGCTATTGAAGTCTTGCTGCACGAATGGGCACACGCGCGGGCCTGGAATCATCTGTTAGACACAGCTGACGCCATCACGTTTAACCGGCTGTCGCACGATGCTGCCTGGGGTGTAGCCTACGCTGAGGTATACGCGGCGTTTGAGCAAAAATTCATTCCTGACTCGGACAGAATCTAGCCAACTGGCGGCGGATTGATCTGACTTGCAGAACCAGCAAAGGTGGCATATGCTTGTCTGCCCAGTCTGCGAAGCTCAGCCGGTCGAAATTCGCGGCAAGCAAGTCTGCCCGTTTTGCCATCTTATTCTGGAAACTTGCTGCGAAGGCGGGTTGTGCCAGTACGCTCCGGAGCCGCGCCTCAACCATGACGCTGCCTCACGAACGGACGCGCGCGGTGAAGAACACCCGCGAGTTTCTGGTGAGCATTCTGACCGGTAAAGCTGCCGACTTTCGCAGTTTTCGCGCGCTCCGGCAACGCGCTGCGCGGCTCTTGCGCCACTACCCAGCAGACTACGAGATCAGTCTTGCGGGAAAAAAGGCGCCTGATATCTTTGAGCCGGACGACAAAGAGCCCGGCGAGCAAGCTTCGCAAGGACGCCTAATTATGCGTAAACCGATTCCCGGCTGGCGGGTGTTTGAGTGCGATGCTTGCGGCGCCCTGTTTGAAGAAGCGTCGCGTGACTGTCTGTCGCCGTCAGGCGAGCCCTGCGGATGCGGCGAATGGCTGGCGCCTGTTGGGCACCGCGAAGATCCGCGCCTGCCGGTAGACAGCGCCGGAAATCTCACAGAGTCATATACACGGGTGCAGCTGAGTAACTTGTTCTGGGCAAAGCGGTCGCCGGGGCCAACTGGGAAAGGCGAAGAATAATGGATTATCTCGGAATGATGTTGTTTATCGGGCTCATGTTTTGGCCGTGGTTGCTTGCGGGCGCAGCGATCGGCGGCGTTGTTGTTGGCGGCATTGTTTTGGCTGCCAGCAGCTTCGACGGCTTTTTCCGAATGCGGCAGACGCGCCCGAAGGTTTTGAACGAGCCATCACGTAAGGATGCACCATGACAATTTCGTTTCCGGCGTGGGTCATTCCGGCGGCCATGACTGTCGTCATGCTGCTGATGATGCTGCGACCGTATAGCCCGTCCAGCCCATATGACTTCGGCCCCCTTTTTCGCCTGCTGTGGCTGATCCCGATTCTCGCCACATGGGTCATTTATCTGGGAGTTTTGGTATGGATGCGCTGAACAAAAACGCCAGCACACAAACACCGTCAGGCGCGGCCTGCGTGCCACACGCAGATAAGAGTTCGTGCCGCCCTGACGCGCCCCCAGACGTAACGCAGCCCGACAACGGCTTGGCGACGAGTGGGCGGGGGCCTGAAACATCAGTTGAAGAATTGCCAACGCATCAAAAAGGAAACACCATGTCCGCTGTTGATATTGTTGACAAATTGGCCGACCACACGGCTGTGACGATGTTTGACGTGGACGCAGCCCGGGAAGAGATCGTGAAATGCGGCACGAACTCTTATCTACGTGAAGCCATTCGGCGCCTCGCAGAACAAGACGCTACGTTATCGGTGCGTAATGACGCCGTGACGGTGACGATGGACGCGACGCTCACCGACGAGGAGCGGGAGGCGATTGAAGGGGCGTTGTTTGACGCGGAAGCCCGAGGCTCCAGAATCGCCGCCGCCATCCTGCGCGACCTCCTCGCCCGGCTGGGAGGCGGGCGATGAGCGACACAACGCGGGAGCCTGTGGCGTGGCTTGTTTTGGACGGGAAGCTGGAGCCATTCAGTGTCCATCGGTACAAAACCGCTGCGGTGGAAGACGCCAACGACTGCAATGGGCTGATCTTCCCTCTGTACCGCGACCCGCCACCGCCCACGCTCACCGACGCGGAGCGGGGGGCTATTCAGGAGGGCCGCGACGCGCTGAACCGCCAGCTGGGCTCGCATGACTATGCCGACTTGCTGACCGGCCTGCTCGCGCGGGCAAGCGGCCAAACAAGCGGCCAAGATTCTCGCGGGCAAAGCCAGTCTGCGCCTGAAAATACGCCCGCTTGCGACGCACAGGAACCGGCCAAACAAACGGTCACGCTCACCGACGAGGAGCGGTTGGCGATCAATTTTGCAGCAGAACAATTTTCAATCGCAGTTTTGCGCGAGCAATCGTATAAACGCGCACCAATGTGCCTGTCCGACGCTATTCTGTATCAAAATACGATAACCGCGCTAGCTATTTTACGCGATTTGCTTGCCCGGTTAGATAACAAACAGGAGGACACATGAAAAAACGTGGAATTACATTGGTCGAAGTGCTCGTGATCATTGCGATCATCGGCACGCTGATTGGCCTGCTCGCGCCCGCTGTTCAAATAGCCTTCGCCAAAAACGGCAACCAAGCTGGCGGGCAGGCAGCCGTACCGGCGCAGATTGTTGTACCGGCGCCGCAAGATGGTAGCTGGTATTTGTTCACCGTCGCGCATGACGGGCACTGGTTTGTCATTTCGCGCACGCAGGACGGCTCGCGGCCATTCATGCACCATCCCAGCTGCCCGTGTACGAAGAAACCCGAAGCGGAGGTGGCGCAATGAGTGCGCAGCAAGAACCGGTGGCGTGGGCGGTCGTTGACGACCAGTTCAACACGGGCGCGTTTGCCGTTTATTTGAGCCAAAATGACGCCGAAGCCCGACAACAGAGCGCCGAGCGCGACGGGCCGTGCCACGTTGTGAAATTGGTGCCTGCGCTCACCCTCTTAGAGCGAGAGGTGCTGCGTGAGGCGCGTAACGATTTGAAGGCCGGCGGCTTCGCCGCCCTCGCAGCCGTTATCGACGACCTGCTGGAACGGACAAAGACTCACACACAGGAGGAACAGCATGGCTGAACCCGCCAAGCGGTTTTTGATGAACGCCGAGCAGCGCGTTTGGGTTGAAAAGTCCTGGGGCTACGAGGACTGGATCTACAACGGCCGGTATTGCGGCAAAAAACTCGGCGTAACCAAGGGAAAAGAGTGCTCGTTCCACCACCATCGGGTGAAGGACGAGGTTATGTACGTCGAATCTGGTAAAATTATTCTCACGTACGGCTGGGACGAAGATGTCACCGCGGCAGCGCAGATTGCGTTAACACCCGACATGGCGTTTCATATTCCGCCTGGCATGTGGCACAAGTTTTACGGCCTCGAAAATTCGGTGATGACGGAGTTCAGCACGCACCACAGCGACAAGGACGTCGTGCGGGCGGGCGAGCATGGCGCTCTCGGCAATGGTACGGAGACCGATGACGATGAGGACGCCGACACGTGACATTGCCGCTGCGGTTTACAGAAACGCGCTGGCGTGCATGCTGGTCAAGACAGCGCTCGGTGAGATAGGTGGGCCCGGCGCCAACGACGCACTAGCTGGCCCAAAGCCGCCGGAAATCGAGCCTTTAAAGCCGCCGACGCCGGAACCGCCGCCTACGCCGGCTGCGGATCCTGTACCGGCACCCGCGCCGACTCCTTTAGCCGCCCCGGCCGTTTCGCCCGCCGCCACGGTCCCGCCGGCTGCGGCAATGCCGGCTCCAGTTCCAGTGCCGCCGGCGCCAGCGGCATCGCCCGCGGCTCCCGCGGCCGGCTCCTCGCCGGCGCCCGCTGTTGCTCCGGCTGCTCCGGCTGTTCCGGCTGTTCCGGCTGTTCCGGCGCCCGCGCCAGCGCCAGCGCCAGCTACTACTGCGCCTCCCGAAGCTGCGGCCCAACCAGCTGCCCAGCCAGTTACCCAGCCAGCTGAGCAGCAAACTGCGCAAGACGCCGTGCACGCAAGCGTCGCGGCCGCAGCTGCGCCCGGCGCAACACCGGAGCAAAAACAAAAAGCCACGCAGGACTTTACCGCGTTCATGAAACAAAACATGAACCAGGAGTTTGCCAACGGCGCGCGCGACACGCTGGCCGGGAAAAACTCGCCGGCAGCGCAGCAGTTTGCGGCCCGGCTGAAAGAAGCCAAGATCGAAGTCACCAACGAGCAGCTGCAGAAGTATCTCGCCGAAAATCCCAACCCTACGCCCGAGCAGTACGGCGGATTTTTGGCGCAGGCGCAGGACTTCTGGCACAATTTAGGCACGCACGGGCAGATGCTTGTCGGCCTGGGCGGTGGCGCTGCGCTCGTCGGCATGATGATGTCGATGTCCGGCGGCGAAGAAGGCGGCGGCGGGATGGGCGGTATGTTGCTGGGGCTGCTGGGCCTGGGCGCAGTTGGCGCGGGTTTAACCGGGGCTGGTGTTTTTGGGCAAGGCGCCAAGAACACCATGACCGACACGCTGGCGGGTTTGGGCCAAACAGCAGGGTTTATTCCGAAACAACTAACTCCAACACAGAAAGCAATTCTGACGGCAAAAGACCCAGTACAGGCAGCGATGAGCGCCGGCGGCCAGGGGCTTACCCGCGAACAAACCGCCGCGCAGCTCGAAGATGTTCAGCGGCAACTTTCGCAGCTCAAGCTGTTCCACCGTATCGGCGACGCGCAGACGCAAGCACGCGTATTTCAGAGCATGGGTTTCTCGCCGGCTGAGGCCGCACAAGCCGTGCAGAACATGAACTCGCTGGTTCAGCAACACGGAGATCCGAACAGTCCGCTCAGTCAGCAACTCCAGAATGCCGGCTGGTACGCGGATCCAAACAAGTCAGGTATTACCGGCGCAGCAATCGAAAAAGCTTCGCCGTACGTGCAGCGGTTTAAAAACTGGTGGCACGGCCCGCCGGAAACATCAAACACCAAGGGTGCATCTATGAACATTGCGCAGCAGATCTATCTCCAGAACGAAATGATGAAGGCCGCGCGCTGCTGGGCTGGCTATGAGCCGGTGCCGGGCAAAGCGCCGTACAGCGAAGACTCGTGCCGCCCGGCCGGCGCGAAGAGCACCAAGAAAAACAAGAAGAGCACGAAAGAGAAAACAGCTGCGCAGCCCTACACAGGCCCGCGCAGCTCTACGCCGTTTGACGCGGTCCACGCGGCGCAAACGCTGGGTATGAGCGCGGCCGCTCCGCCGCAGCAGGTGTATAACCGCATGATGCACATGTATCGGAATAACAAGTTCAATCCAACGCAGTTTGATGCGTTTCGTAGCAAGTACAACGGGCTGCCGCCGCAATTTAGTGCCGGCACGGCTGCTGCAGCGCCTGCCGGAAAGCCGCAGGCGCCGGTTGCCGCCGGCCCCTCGGCCGCTCCGGCTCCTGGCGGGCCCGCACCTGCTCCGGTTGCTGCTATGCCGGCAGTTCGCCCTCCTGTGCGCCCGGCAGCTGGCCCGGCCCGCAGCCCGGCCGCTGCGCCTATTTCACGGCAACGGCTTCGACCGGGCGGCCCGACGCCACTCAAAACGGCCGGCGCGCCACAGCCTTTGGCTGGTAAGCCCGCCGCAGGGATTGTTATGCCAAACTCGTGGTTGCAGAACTTCAAGAGCCGAGTGCAGGCCGGCAACAGCGCGATGGGCAAGCTGGTTCCGGGCGCCACTCAGAAGAAGTCGGAAGAATCTTGCGTGACGAACAGCATTCTGCCTGTGCACGAGGCCGGCGAACCCACGAAACAAGTGCGGCCTAAGCAAACCGGCACGCAACATTCCAACAGCGTGGTGACGGGCGGTCTCGGTCAGCCAACCGACGGACCGACGGCGGCTGGCTGAGCGGCGCACGCACCACGCACATTGATATCTTTGGCTTCGGATTGCTGTGCTGCACTGCTAGCTGGGAAAAATCATGGCCACAATTTTGTCGCAGGCTGAGTTCAACGCGCGGTTTGCCGCGGCGCTGCAAACCAGCACATACCAGCCGCACCATCAGTACAGCGTGTTCACGCAGTACGACGGGCCGAGCTACTACGCGCCGCGCCGAGAAGATTTTCAGCACAAGTACCGGATTTTTGCGGCTGTGACTCGCGTGCTGCAACCCGAGCACGTGCTAGAGCTCGGCACGCACGCAGCGTCTGGTGCGCACGCGTATCTGCACGGCGCGCCGGCTGCCCGGTACAGCGGGTATGACGTGTTTGGAAGCGGAAATATTTCGCAATACGACGGCGAGCCGTGGCAGCCGCTGAAAGTTGCGCACGCGCTGCTACAGGATATCGGCGCCACGTTTGAGCTTTTTCAAACCGATCTTCGACAATTGAAAACGCTGCCGGCCGCTGATTTTGTTGTCGTCGACGCCGCACATGACTTTACAAACGCGTATGAAGACTGCCTGCTAGCGTTGACCGCAAAACCGCAGTACATCTGGGTCGACGATTACAATTCAGCTGAGGTCGCTCACGCCGTCGGAGAGGCCGGAAAGCAGGCTGACTACGAATGGTGGCAACGGATTGACTACATCGACTGCGGTTTGCTCATCAAGCTGAAGTAAACGCTGTTCGCCTGGAAAGGATTCCGCGCCGCATGAGCAAGAAATTACCGCGGTCTGTTCCCAAGAAGTCTTCTGAAAAAGCTGCCCGCCGACAGGCACGCGCCGCCGATCGGGACCAGCAGGCCCGCCAGCCGCTCGTCATCGAGCTCAAGAACGAGTCTCAAAAGCTCGCCTGGCGCACGCTGAACGAGAACCTTGTCACGTTTCTGCTGGGCGCCGCAGGCTCAGGAAAAACATTCCTGGCGATGGCCTACGCGATTCAGGCTGTGCTGAACCGCCAGGCCGAAAAAATCGTGCTGACCCGGCCGATTGTTGAAGCCGGCGAGAAGCTTGGATTTCTGCCTGGCACATTTGGTGACAAGGTGAACCCGTACATGCAGCCGCTGTACGACGCCATGGACGTGCTGGTCGGCAAGCAATCCGGCCGGCGCGAGCTGATTAACAAGAGCATCGTCCTGGCGCCGCTGTGCTACATGCGCGGCCGTACGTTCACGAACTCGATCTGCGTGTTTGACGAGGCTCAGAACGCCACGACAGCCCAGCTGAAGCTTTTCTTAACCCGGTTTGGCGAGGGCAGCCGCATGATCGTGACGGGTGACCCCAAGCAGTCCGACCTGCCTATCTCGCCGCCGGCGCTGGTTGAAGTGATCCGGCGTCTGCAGGGAGCGCCAGACATTGCCAGCGTAGAGTTTCACACGCAAGACGTCGTGCGCCACCCGGTTGTCGCCACGATGTTGGACCGGCTGTAACCGCTGCAGCGCGCCTTGACGGTATAGCCCGGCTGGCTACACTCGTGTTTCGGTAACAACTTGTGTCCGGTTCGCGTCGCACAAGGAGCGCACATGCGGGAGAGTCGCAGGGAGGCGGCTTGCTGTTTGCCGCGGCTAGCGTCCAGCTACCAGCCGCTGCGCGAACGTAAGAAAATCACCTGCGTGCGCGACTTCTCGAACCGGGTCGCGATTGCACCTCATCGGACAGCCGAGGTGCCGGGATGCTGCGGAAAGATATCTTTCCGCGCTTAACGCTGGTTGCCGGGTTTTCAATGCCATCCGAGCGCCTCCTTCGCCCCTACGCAACACGAGCACAAACAGAACACGAGCGGTTCTGCTGCCAGCGCCCAGCCCGTTTTATAGCCTGTTACTGTTCTTCTGGAATTAAAAGCATGGATGCTAATTTCAGGCTTCCGCAGCGTACAGCGCAGATGGTGGGCCAGGCGGGAACGCATTACGCGGCGATGTCGCTATTCAAAGTCGGCATCGCGACAGCCCACCCAACGGTAGATACCGGCTATGACCTTGTCACAGATGCAGGCGGCGTACTCAAGCGCTGCCAGGTGAAAGCCATGTTGGACGGCACTGCAGCCCGCCAGGCGCTGCCGCAAATCCGGTTTAACATGCGCCGCAGGAAGACTAAATTTTCGGGCCAGAACGTGCGCGAAAACCGCGACAAACAATACACAGCCAATATGATTGACGTTATGATTTGCGTCACGATGAAACACGACAAGATCTTTATTGTGCCGGCTAGCGAAATTGATTTCACCAAAGACTGGCTGTACTACTCCCAGCTCGCGCCCTACGAAAACGCCTGGCACGTATTGATGACACCGAATGTTCCGGTTACTCTACAGGAGCTGCCCGCATGACTCGAGACGAATTGATATCTTTGTTGAACTCTGACCTGCGCAACGAGCGCATGCACCTGGATTTTTATCTGTACCACGCCAGCGCCGTAACCGGGCTGCACGCCGCCGAGTATAGGGAGTTTCTGCACGAGGCGGCCAAGGGCGAGCTCGAGCATGTGTTGGCATTCCAGGACCGTATTTACGGCCTGGGCGGAATCGTCTGGCCAGGCGCCAACGAGTTCAAGCGGCTCGAGAATGTAGAAGACATTCTGCGGTATGCGGCGGCTATCGAGGGCGAGGTCGTTGAGAATTACGCCGCGCGGCTGGAGTGGCTTGACGAATACGCCAACAGTGATCGCAGTGCGGCAGCGTACATGAAAGTGTTCTACGAAGCCCAGCTCCAAGACAGCTACGAAGACGGCGAGCGGATTCGCCAGCTTTTGGCGGGCCTGTAAACAAGTCTCGAGAGATTCCAGCGCGACCATGGCGAATTTCAAAGATCACGCGAACATCGCGGCCTTGCGGGCGATGAACTACTCGCACGAGTTTGTCACAGACGTAAATCACATTCTGCAGATTTACCAGACAGTCAAACCGTACGCCGGCCGCGCAGCAGTTGAAGTGGGGTCGTTCTGGGGGCACGGCACGGCGGCGTTGAGCCGCGCTGGCCTGTGCGTGAAATCGTGCGATCCAGATCCCGGCTCGCTGCCCCGCCGGCAGGCCGCGGCTCCGGACGCAGAGTTTGCGCTGATTACAGGCGAGGCGGAGCTGCAGCTGCCGCGGCGTTACGCAGTGGTGTTTCACGACTCTTTTCACGGCGAGACAGTCGTACCAGAATTGATCCGGTACTGGCGCGAAAAGCTCGATGACGACGGCCTGCTCATCGTGCACGACGTCAACGAATTCGACATTCCGCGCTTTTTGCAGCACCTTGGCACGCCGATCTACAGCGTCACGTACGACATTCTCGGCCGTGGCGTGGGCTTTTTTTGGAAGAACTAACGCCGCACCCGCAGTGAAAGCCATGACAGCTGAACAACCCACGCCCAGAAGTGACGCAGACTACACGCAGCTGCTCGAGGCGTACGTCGCGACGCCGCAGGAGTATCCCCAGGACCGGTTTGCTGGGCGCGGCATTGTGATTTGCGCGGGCGGTCCGCGGTATTTCACGAACGCATACGTGGCGATTCGGATGCTGCGTCGGCACGGCTGCAATTTGCCGGCGCAATTCTGGCATCTCGGCCCCGACGAGATCGACGATGAAATGCGCGCTATTGTAAAGCCGTACAACGTGGAATGCGTCGACGGCTATGAAGTTCGGAAGCAATATCCGGTGCGCACGCTCCACGGCTGGGAGCTCAAGTCGTTTGCGCTGCTGCACTGCCCGTTCGAGGAAGTGCTCTTTCTGGACGCCGACAACGTAGCGGTGCGGAACCCGGAATACTTGTTTGATACTCAGGAGTATCAAAACACCGGCGCGATTTTCTGGCCTGACTACGGCCGGCTTGCCGCTGACCGGGCTATTTGGCGCATTGTGAACGTGCCGTATCGCGACGAGCCCGAGTTTGAATCCGGGCAGATCATAGTTGACAAGCGGCGCTGCTGGAAGGCGCTCAACGTCGCGATGCACTTCAACGAGTGGAGCAGTTTTTACTACCGGCACATTCACGGCGATAAAGAAACGTTTCACATGGCGTGGCGCAAGCTGGGGCAGGAATACTCGATGCCGCGGCGGGGTATTCATGCACTCACGGGAACCATGTGTCAGCACGACTTCGACGGCAGCCGGGTGTTCCAGCACCGGAATCTTCGTAAGTGGCAGCTGCAGGGCCACAATGAGCATATTCCCGGCTTCGAGCTGGAAAACGAGTGCCTGGTCTATCTCGAGGATTTGCGCTCGATCTGGTCAAAAGCGCCCAAGACTGCGCCAAACTTGAAATTCCAAGAAATCGCCAATCAAATCGTGGCGCAGCGGTATTACCAGTATTGTCGCGTCGGCCACGATTTTCGGCGGATTGAGATGTTGGAGCACGGCCGGATTGCTGCCGGTGAAAAAGCCGTCGAGCACACGTGGTCGATGATTGGCACCGAGTCTGATCCGCGCGTGGCGTTCTGGCACAACGGCGCGATTTTGGCCGATCTGGCCTACAAAAACGGCATGCTGCACGGCCAGTGGATGATGTATGAAAAAATGCCGATCGTGATGCTGCCGGCGAACAAGGCCGCAGAGCTTGAAACCGAAATGGTCGAGTTACGAAAGCCGCGATTGCACAACGTGCTGCCTGCGCCGGCAGGTGAGAACAAAGCGTCGGATACTTTGGTGCTCACCGGATACTTCGGGCCCGCCTTTACAAATATGAGCGAAGAAATATTGCCCCGTATGCGCGCGTACGCGCGCAAATACGGCTACGATTTTGCGACCTGCGATCTCGTAGGCTCTCGACCGCCGGCGTGGTACAAGATTCCAGCGCTGTTTCAGGCGCTGCAGCAGTACGCGCGCGTGTTGTGGCTCGATGCTGACGTGCTGATCATGCGCGACGACAAAGACATTTTCGCTGAGTTTGACGGTTCTAGTTGGCAAGCCATGACGCGGCACGACATTGATATTGGCCCCGTGCCAAATTGTGGCGTGTGGATCCTAACTCGCGCATTGCTGCCAGTGCTGGAAAAAATCTGGATCGCCCGCGAGTTTATTGATCACCCGTGGTGGGAGCAGGCGGCGCTGATGGTGGAGCTTGGATACCCGCCCACCACCGTCGAGCCGGTCAGGCAAACAACGGTTACGCAGCTGGCGACACGCACGCAATTGTTACCGCTGACTTGGAATTATCTGCCGACCTATTTTTCCCACGCTGCCGTCGGCCTCGACTCGCCGCCGCGCTTTGTGCATTTCACCGGCCGCGGCGACAAGCTGCAGCAGATGCGTGAATATCTGGCCGCCAACGGTTGAACCATTTTATGTCGATTACTGCCGCCGTGCCGCGCAAGATTATCTTCCGGAACTGGCAAAGCCCGGGCGACATCGTGATGTTGCTCTACGCTGTGACCAGCCTGCACGAAAGTCATCCGGGCAAGTTCATTACCGACGTGGACTGCCCGGCCAAAGAGATCTTTCACGGCAACCCGCTCATCACGCGGCTAGACAAATCTGACCCGGACGTCACGGTCATTCAGGCAGAGTATCCCAGCATTCATCGCTCAAACTCGCACCCGGTGCGCTTCATCGAAAGCTTCAACGAGTATCTCGGTGAAAAGCTGGGCGTGGCTATCAAAGCCGCCAAGTTTGCCGGGGCGATCAAGATTCTGCCCGAAGAGCATGCGTGGTTTTCCGGCGTGCACGAAATGATCGGCAAAGACGTGCCGTACTGGATTCTCAACGCCGGGCACAAGAGTGACTACACCGCCAAAGCCTGGAGCTTCACGCGCTATCAGGAGCTAGTCTCGCGGTTTCCCAATGTTTGGTTCGTCCAAGTCGGCGCCAAGGAGCACACGCACCCGCTGCTCCATGGCGACAATGTGCTGAACTTTGTGGGCCGCACTGATATCCGGCAGATGATCCGCCTGGTTTACAACTCGTTTGGCGTGATCTCCGGCGTGAGTTTTCCAATGCACCTGGCCTACGCCGTGCCCGCGCATCCAAGATTTGGCCGTAAGAGCCGGGCGAACATTACGCTCGCGGGCGGCCGCGAGCCATCGCACTGGGAGCAGGGCCCAGATCACCAGTTTCTGCACACTGGCGGCATGCTCAAGTGTTGCCAACAGGGCGGTTGTTGGAAAAGCCGTGTGATCCCGCTTGCTGACAACGACGCAAAAAACAACAGCCTGTGCGAGCTGCCGACATTTATGGAAGACGGTCAGGCGATCGCGTACTGCATGAGCATGATCACTGTCGATGACGTGGCCCGGCAAATTGAGCGGTACATGGACCACTTGGAATACGAGCCAAAGTTTTGATCATGAATGACTTCAACTGGTTGACAGCGCTGCTTGTTTTTGTGGTCTACGTGTTTTTTGATGTGTTGTATGCGCTGTACGTGCTCTGCGTCAGTCGCAAGCAGGCGTTTGCCGCCAGCGCTATTAGCTCGGTGCTGTACAGTCTTGGCGCCTACGGCACGATGAGCTACCTTCACAACCCGTGGTATTTGATTCCGCTGGCGGCCGGCGCATTTCTCGGCACCTACATCGCCGTGCGGTACATGGGCAATTAATGATGCTCCCGCAGTTTGTGAGACGTTACCTGTTTTTGCTAAAACCGCTGTAGATCTGGCGGCCGTTGGCGTCGGATAGATATCAATGACCGACTGGCAAAAACGGGCGCACATCATGACGCAGTGGTGCTTACTGGCGGCGGGCGCGTTTCTGCTGGGCTATCTGCTCGGCCGGGTTGATTCTCTGCACGAGAAACTGCGCCGCCTGGAAAACGGACCGGCAGGCTCCGGCCCGGCCAGGCCCGGCGCCATTGAAAAGCCGCGCCGGTGGCTTGTCAAAGGTTCAGCCGAGCCGCAGCCGATCACAATCGACGACCGGAAATTCGTGACAGACGTTAATACAGCCGGCCTCGAAAAACCAGTGACCGTGGCGCTGGGCGAAAAACAAACCGTGCAGGATGATATTGATTCGGCCGCCAACAGGTTGGCCCAACTCAAAAGGAGCTGACAAATGGCCAAGGGACTCGACGTCGGTACCAGTTTTATTGTGCTTGCGCAGGACGCGGCTGCGAACACTACCACCAGCCAGGTGCGCGTCGGCAACGTGGACTACACGGATTTTCGGGACGCGTTCTACGTGATCAAGCCCGCGACGCCGGTGGCTACCAAGATGATCGAGAAGGGCCTGGCCGGGCGGGTGTTCGTAAAAGATGCCGACGGGAGCTTTATTCTGTTGGGCAAAGACGCCATCGAAAAAGCCATCGAGCGCAATGACTCTGCGAAACGGCCGATGCACCGCGGCGTTGTGTCTGTGAAAGAAAAAGACGCCCGGCGCGTGCTGGCATTCATTCTGCAGCAGGTCTGCGGCAAGGCCAGCCAGCCCAACGAAAAGCTGGTGTTTTGTATTCCAGCGCAGCCTGTTGACCAGGAAGACGACGACTTTGACGTGGGGTATCACGAAGACGTTGTAAAGGGCATTTTGGCCGAATGTGGCTACGAAGCCCGCGCAATCAACGAAGCTGAGGCGCTGTGCTACTCCGAACTCGAGCAAGATGATTACACAGGCGTAGCGCTGTCTTGCGGGGCGGGCATGGTGAATTGCTGCGTAATGCTCAACGGCGAGCCGACCGTGATGTTCAGCACGACTAAGTCCGGCGACTGGATCGACCGGATGACAGCTGTGGCAACTACCGAGGCTGACTCGGTAGTTCAAGCCGAGAAAGAACAAGGCGAATTCACGATCGGCCAGCCAAACGAGAATCATATTCTGGCGGCTGTTTCAAGCTATTACGTGCGCCTGATTGACTACACCACCAAACAGCTTGCCGCAGCCATGACCGGGCACAAGCTGCTGCCGAAGTTCAAACAGCCGCTGCCGGTGGTGATTGCGGGCGGCACCAGCCAGGCCAAAGGTTTTGTGCCGGTATTTGAGAAGAAATTGGCGGCCAGCGGTTTTCCGCTGCCCGTCAAAGAAGTGCGGCACGCTCGGGATCCGCTGCACGCGGTTGCCCGCGGGTGCCTGATTGCGGCAAAGATTCTTTAACTAAAAAGCTACAAGGAGCTAAACAATGAATATGCCCCCGTTTCATTTTTCAATGTTGGCGTCTATGGTGGACAAAGCCAGGGCGTTTTTGTGGATTAGCAATCCGGCCGTTGATAACACCATTGATAACGCCGTTGAGAACGTAACCGTAGGCTTTGAACACGATTCAGTGTATGTTGCGGCGCGCAGTCGCAAGTGTAAAAATGGCGTTTACAACTGGGCAATTATTGCGCAACCGGACGGCGGCGCGTCAATTCAAGTACGCGACAAAGATGGCAAAAGCGGTGTTTCTGTGGATTTGCAGGCGGCTGTTGTTGTGTTGCGGCGCTTGATCGAAGAAGAAGCAGCAGCACAAAAACCGGACAACGAAAATTCTGTAACAAGGAGCTGAACTGTGATTACAGAAAGCAAATTTTGGCGAGATGACTCCGCGATTATCCCGCCCCGATTGGTTTCGCGCGCTGAGTGGCGGCCTGACTCGACGCACTGGCCGCGCGGCGCGGGTTGGCAAAAAGATTTTGACCCTCAAAATGTGCCTATCGTTTTTGATGGCATCAATGCCGGCGGCACTATTACTGCGCGCGATTTTGAATCTACGTTTGCGCGGTACATTTTTGCGTCCGCGGCGCGCGCAGTGGCGCGCCTTCAAGATCCCGTTTCGGTCGAGGCCCGGCGGCGGCTCATGTTCGATGCTTACTCGGCCGTGATTGCTGGTAAAGCTTCTTTTTGTCGCCGCACATGGTTTTGGCTGCGTGCTGTAGCGCGTGACTGTTTGATCGCTGCCAAGAATCTGTGATCGCGGGGCAGCAACATGGCCCTCGTAGACTATCGGCGCATTCCAGCGCTCTGCGTCAACATGGATCGGCGCGCCGACCGCTGGGAATCGGTGCTGCCGCGGTTTCAGCAGCTGGCCTGGCCAGTTGAGCGTGTGTCTGCGATTACATACGCGGCTAAAACAGTCGGCGGCATTGATGGCAAGCACGCAGGCGCCTTGGACAGCCACCGACATTGCTGGAAACTCTGTCTCGAGCGCGGGTACGAGACGGTTGCCGTGTTCGAGGATGACGTTGTATTCACATCTGACTTCAAAGATATCTTTCCGCGCGCTGCCGCCGAGTTACCGGCAACGTGGCGCTTCTGGCAATTCCACAGTTCGCACGCCCGCACGGAGCCGGTTTCCAAGTACATCGTGCGGATTGTTTCAGCTGGCTGGGGCGCGCACGGATACCTGGTTTCTGCAGCCGGCTGCCGGGATTTACTCGCGATTTCGCGCTACAACCATTGTGATGTGCTGATGACTCGCGACTATCTCAAACACAATGGACAGCCACTGGGCATGCCGCTACGATACGCCCTCTGTTTTCAAGAAGGCAACGACGACAGCAACATTCCGGTCACGTCGCAGGCCAGATATTGGCGCGAGCAGCGCCTGCGATATTGCCGCTAAAAGGATAAACAGCCATGAAGGGCAACAAGGTTTCAAATCGCAAACTGATCAGCAGCTGGGTCACCGGGCAGCGCAAGCACAAACACGGCAACTTGATTCTGATTTCGCATCTCGGCAATATCTCTGGCGTGCAGGAAGATCAGCAAAACACACCGGGCTATTTACAGAACGCGCTGGCGATTGGCTACAGCGTGTGCTGCGAGGTCGTGGCGCAACACGGCGCGATGCTGTTGCCGACAAAAGCCGGATATTGCCGGTTGCCGTACGCGATGCTTTCGAATCCGCAGGTGTGGTTTCTGGCGGCTGACCCGGTCACACTTAATTCGCTGTGTGACATGGGGGCGCATGTTGTGCCGGTTGGCGCTGCAGTGACATTAACAACCGTGCAGTATCTGTGGTGTTTGCCCGGTACTGCGCTGCCGCCGCGGGCGATTGCCGTGTATCCGGAACTGGCAGAACCCGGCTGGCTTGAGTCTGGCGAGCCAGCGGGGGTATGCAGTAATGAGATTTCACGGTATCTCTAAGGCTGGCTCGCCGCGCTCTTTGACAACACGCTTTGTGCCGACCCGGCAAAAACTGATAAATTAACACTTGCGCGGTTAATCCGTGCAAGTGTCGCAGGTTGGTCGTGGTGGCCGATCGGTTAGGCGCTTTTCTTGCGGCATGGATGTCGCAGGGGGAGCAGGATCCGTGGTCAGAGTACGACGTGAACACGGTTGGAGGCGCGGTGAATGCCACACGGGGTAATAACACCCTTGTAAGTCATCGCGGAGCGTCAGCTTGCTGACGCAGGACCTGTGGGAGGGGATCACAGGGGCCTTGCGACATCCCAGTTCAGCGGGGCGGCACATGAACACAGACAACCTGGACGCGCTTTTTGTTTTTTTGAGCGCTTTCGGCGTGGCAGCCTTTGCGGGACTGGCCACGTTTTTGCGTTTTGCGCGTAAAATCAACTGGTTATCAGTGTTAAGTGCGATGCTGAACGCCGGCTTCATGGGCCTGGCGATCGGGCTGATTTGGTACCGGCATTTCTGTAAAGAAGAGAACATTTCCGGTCTGATCGGCATTTGCGCGCTGGCTGGTATGGGCGGCTCTACGCTCTCGGACATTTTTTGGTCGATTTTGAGCGGAGCGGGGGTGAAGGTCATAATCACTCATGAGCGCAACCCGACATTTGAAGACGCCGACAAGGAGAAAACGCATGATTGAGCGTAAACTTCGTTATACGTTGAGCGCGGTGGCGTGGGTGGCGGCGTTTATGAGCGGTTTGGCGCTCTTTTCGTCTGCCGCATCGGTGGCGACCTCGGCCCGGGTGCACGCTGCCGCAGCTGGCGAGCTGCATCAAGCGCCGTAAGCCAGAAAGGCAACGGCATGGATGGGCTTTCTATTCTTGATTCGCTGGCTTGGGATCCGGCCAGCCTGAAGTTACACCCGGCGTATACGATCGGGAACGCCGCGGCCTGGTTGTCCAAAACCGGGGCTGCCGTGGGCGTAAACCACTATCTGTCTGGCCGGCTGTACTTGTCAAAAAGCGGCTGGTTGTTGTTATCCGTGCCCAATGCGCTTGTGCGCGGCGTATTTGACGCCATGACAGCGCCTGGCGCAGAGCTGCCAACGTTAAGCGCATTTCAAGGCGAGCCGGGCGACAAAGACGTGCTCAACGCGCACATTACGGTCATGACCGGCGACGAGGTTGAAAAAATCGGGCCGGACAAGATTAGCGAGCGCGGGCACCATTTTCATTATGCGCTGGGCCAAGTTCGCGAGTTCACGCCTGACAGTAATGGTCTGAACCGCGTTTGGGCGATCCAGGCGGCCAGTCCTGAGCTTGCGGCGCTGCGCAAAAGTTACGGCCTGTCGCCGCTGCCTAATGAGGACCACCAGTTTCACATTACAGTGGCAGTCCGCCGCCGCAATGTGCTGCGCAATAACTCGGTGAGCCGGGTGACGCACGCCGAAGAAGAAGATGCAATGCCCGTGCAAGGTAGTACTCGCGGCGAGCTAAAAGCGGCAGCCGTCAAAGATATTTTGCCCGGCGTTGCGGCAGACCACGTATTGGACAGCAAGTTTCCCCCGAAGACGACGACCGAAGGACAACAGCATGAGTGCGAACACACCGCCAATGACCAAATCGCCAAAGAAATTGCCAAGGATCACCTGTCCGAAGACCCGCGCGACTACCAAAAAATCGAAACCGTAGAAAAGTTTGCTGCCGCTGCTACGTTGTCGCGACTGCACGAGGCTAAAAAGCATTCCGACAACAAACGCTACGAGCACAAGAACAATATTTTGCGGCAGTTGATGACAGAAAAACCGGACGATTGGCAGATCGACGACGACACGCCAAAGTACAAGGGCGTTACGCACAGCCCAACAAAGTTTCGGTTTCATGTGCACCCGACTGCGATTCCGCCCGGCGTCAAAAAAGCTGGCAGCGTTTATCTCAATCAGGCGATGCAGATGTTCAACCCGGCGGCTGTGAACAACATCATTCCGTATGATCACGCTAAGCCTGTGTTTGAGAATATTCAAAACCAGCTGGCTGAGGTCAAACGCCGCGGCGATTTCATGCTGCAAACACGCCGCAATCATGACATTTGGCGCGCGCAGCTGGATCCAAATTACCGTTATCAAATGGCGCTGAAAGCTTTCCGCGGAGAGCTACCGCAGCCGAGTTTGCAAGACCAGTTGTTCGAACGTTACGGTGACGGCGCGCTCGCGTCGTTGCCACGATGGAGGCGCTAATATGCCGCTGTTTCCGTGGATTCGACCTGACGCCCCGCCGGCGCCAACTCCGGTGCCTGTACCAACCCCGCCCCCCGACGAGCCGAACCCGGCCCGGGCAGCGTGGTTGAAAGCGTGGCTGCTGCTGCGGCAGCTGGACAAGAAAAAGCTCGGGGCCGCTGTGTTTACAGTGCCGGTGATGGTTTTTTTAGCTGTCAGCGGTATCGTGCTGTGGGTGTGGTTGTTTTTGCGCGGTGTTGTGCGTTTTACGCGTGCGTTGTTTAGCTGATTTATCTTTTTCTAGAAAATGGAAAATCGTAATTCGCGAATCGCGTAAACCCATGAAAACAAACGACTTAGATATCAATGTGTGGCAGGAAGTTCCGGTCCGGGTAGCTCAGCTGCTGCCCGAAGCGGCCAAGGCCCGCGTTGCGCACGAAAAGGCCGCGCTGGCGTCGCATATTCTGCCGCTCAGCGCCGCCACCTGGTCTCCCGACACAGATACTTTGCGGGTATACCTGACGCAGCTTGTCTCTGAAAAAACAGCGGCGGCGTACGTGTCAGCTGCCATCCGCCCGGCCGACCGGATTGTTTTTCCAGCACCGGCAAGCCAGCCGGACTGGGCCCGCGAAATTCTGATCAAGCGCGCGAGCTCGTTGATTCCCGGCTTAGATAAAGTGTGGCACTACGGCAACGCCATGCTGGGCGGCTCGAGGCCGCTGACGAACGGCGTTGTAGCCGGGCTGCTGCTCGGCGGCTTGGGGTACGGAACTGGCGCGCTGGCTGAGACGCTGTTTCCGGAGCGTTATTTACAGCGCGGCAAGCTGCGCCGGTCTTTAGCCGCCGCCGGCGGGCTCGCAGGCGCCGGCCTGGCGCTGAATAACGCCTATGCCGCCGGCCGCGCCATGAACACAGATACGCTGCACGGTTTGATCACACCCAACAACGCGATTCCGCCGTACCTGCAAACAGCCGGCGAAAAAAAGAGTTACGACTTTGGACCGGATCCCACGATGTCAAATGATACGGGTTTGTATGCGCCGAGTATTCCCGTGCAGCAGTTCAATCAAATGGCTTGGAACGACGTTAACAAGCAATATTACAACCCTAACGGCATGCACACGCCGCCGCAGTACGCCGCGGTGACAACGGGCATGCTCAGCGGCATTAGTGCCGGTACGCAGTCGCCGATTATCAGGCCGATCGACGTTGTGCGTGGATTTGTCTCTGCTGGAGTAGGTCTGGCCACGGCAAATCTGGCCGGGCGTACTTTGTCTGCGCTGGCCGGATTGACGCCTGCAGCGCAAAACAAGCTTCAGGACATGGGGCTGTGGGCCGGCATGATGCACGCCATTGTTCCGCCGCTTTTTGGCGGGCGCTAGCCGTTGCGCGAATTACCGCAACCTGCCAAAATAATACCAGTCAAACACGTATTTACAGGAGCTGCCGCTATGTCTGTATACCCGCCGTCGATTCGTGAGGAAATGCGCGTTTTGGGTGAAGTTGCCGAAGAATCTGTTGGCGCCGTGAACACGAATGACTGGTTCACGCCCGAGTTTTGGGCCATGGTTGTGTCTGCCGCGACAAATCTTGTGACTGTCGGCGTCGTGTTAGGTTGGCTCAGCAGCACAGACGCGGCGACGCTCACGAAAGCGCTGTCGGCGCTGCTTGGAGCCGCGCAGGTTATCCTGCTCAACTCGGCGCTTGTGTGGAAGTTCATTTCGGCGCGCACTCAGGTGAAAGAAGCCGCGCTTACGGCGAAGTATCAGTACATGACCGCTGCGATGGAGCTGCAGCGTTTGCGGCAGCAAGGGGGCGGCGCATGACTGAAGCAGAACTGAAAGAGCGGCTCGAGAATTCACCAGCGCTCGCGCAGCTGCAAAACCAGCTGCAGTCCGAGGTGAGTTTTCGCATGGACAAATCTATTCAGTTCAGTCCGCTGCTGATTATCTCGTTGATTTCTGTGCTGATTCAGGTACTCACGTACTGCCGCGAGCACCGCAACACTGACGAGTTGCGGCTAGACATGCGCGAGCTGCGGGCACTGCCAGCGCGCAAGCTGATTCGGCTGCGCAGAAAATTGAAAGACCTCTGGCGCAATACGTGCGCGGACGATACTCTTTTTGCTGCGCGCAACCCGCTGCTGGAAGCCGTTTACGAGCTCAGTGACAGCGCGGACGACGCTGCAATTGACGAGCTGCTGTGGCTGGCCGAGCGCAACAAACCGCTCGACGGCTGATTGCTCACAACCGCATTACTCGCAAGGATGCGAAATTATGGCAAGGATGCCATCTAATTCACACGTCATCCCCACCCGCGAAATTCTGCAGAAACTTTACGGTTTCGGCTATTTCGGCGCAAAGACCTGGAACCAGGTTAAAGGGATCAAAGGCGCTGAACTGACTCGCGCAATTCGCGAATATCAGCGCTTTCACGGCATTGAGCCGGACGGTACCGTTGGCGTGACAACCGCCAGCGTGATGGCTAGGCGCCGCTGCGGTCTGCCAGATTTCAATTTTTCGGCGGCCGACTCGACGTGTCGGTGGCCGCACAAGAACATCACGTACTTCCCGAACATCCAGCTGCCGGGCATTTCAGTAGAACAGGCCCGGCAAGCCTACGACATTGCGTTCTCGCAGTGGGCGGCGGTGTGCGACATCGAGCCCAAACGCGCTGACGTGGCTGAGCAGGCCAATATTCTGGCCAGGTCAGGTAAAGGCCGAAAAGCCGGCCTGGATGACCGTGGCGGCACGCTGGCGTGGAGCGAGCTGCCTTGCGACGTGCACGAGCGCATCCAGCTTGATCAAATGTTTGATGAAGCCGAGGACTGGAGCTTCAACATGGCCGTGGCTGTGATTTGCCACGAGCTGGGTCACGCGTTGGGCCTGCCGCATTTAGCGAAGGGCAACCTGATGGCGCCGTATTACGACCCGAATGTCACTGAGCCGCAGGCTGGCGATGTGCGGGAAATCGTGGAGCTGTATGGCAAGCGTAAAAACCCGTTGCCGATGACTAGCGACGCGTCAGTGCATTTGGGCGGCACAATCGTTATCAATGGCAAGCCGTACATTCTCGTTCCTAAAACGTGATACACTGGTGTAAACCCTGTATTTTAAGACTGGAGTGCTTTATGACTGAGTTTCAATCGCTGTGCGCCGGGCTGTTTGCGCTCGTCGCCGGGCTTGTGTACCGCCAGCAGCTTGTCGCCGTTGCGCGGTCGCTGTTTGGCAAGACTGCCGTGTCTGTCGGTGATGTGCCGGTGGTGCAGCCGTCGATCGCCGTGAATCTGGTGAACGACATCGTGTCGGTGACGAACCTGCGAGACCGCCTGTCGGCGGAAGGCTGCAAGGAAGGCGTAGAAGCCTGCACCGTGCTGCTGCGCGTGATCGTGGAGTACCAGCAACCGTCGAAGGGTGTTGTATGATCAAGAAGAACTCTGCTGCGCCGCTGGTCTGGCTCGCCGGGCTGCTGCTGGCGGTATCGATTGTGTTTCCGCACGGGCCGCAGTTTGCGCGTCCGGCGAAGCCTGTGACGCCGGCCCCCGCGCCCGCGCCAGCGCCAACTGTGCCGGCGGATCCCAAGATCGTCGAGATCTTGGCGAAGGCCCCCGCGGCTGACAAGGCGCACATCAACGGGCTGTACCGGGCGCTCGCGGACATTGTGCGCCGAGACAAAGAAAAGCTGATCAAGACCACCGAGCAGTGGGAGCTGTTGCACGCGAACCACCTGAATCTTGCCATCGGCGACACGGCGCTTCAGGGTAAATACGAAGATCTGGACACAGCGATCGAGGCTGTGTTTGAGTCCAAGCTCGGTAAAGACAAAGAAGTCGTGCCAGCTGACGAGAAGACGAAAGCGCTGATCATTGAGGCGTGCGACATTGTGGCGGCTTCTGCGCAGTGAGGTTATGTTAGCATGCTTAAGTTATTTACAGTTCTTGCCGCGCTGCTGTTGCTTATCTGCTTCGCGTGGCTCAACAAACGACCAACTGTTTCGCGGCCTGTGTTGTTGATGGTTTCCCAGAAAGGAAAAAGTCCTATGGCTGATGTTTTGACGTATCAGGTGACGGTGGGCGCTCCGGTCGACCATGACGTGGTTTCCCGGCAGCTGACGGTGACCGTAGACGGGGTTTCCGAGGGCTCGAAGTCGTACGAGGGCGCGGCGACGGATCTGGGCACGATCGAGGTTGCGCAGAACTCGAACGTCGTGCTGTCGCTGGTCGACGTGGACGACGCCGGGAACTACTCGGAGCCGGCGGTGGTCGAGTTCGTGGCGTCCGACACGCTCCGGCCCTCGACGCCGGGCTCGTTTAGCGTGACGCTGGTGTCCGAGCGCCCGTCCGACGAGGTTTGATATCTATGAGAGGCCGGCGCAGGTAACCCCTGCGCCGGCCTTTCTGCCGCTCCACGGAGGGAGTCATGGCCAACGAACCGGTGTTTTTCAACTCTGTCGTCGATATTCGCAAGGCGTATGAAGACGGCTTCATCGGTGCTTCTTGCGATCCCGAGCGTATCGCCGCGCTGAAGGCCATGATCGCAGCGGACGGCGGCGTGCCCGAGGGGGCGATAGCCTGCTCGCAGTTCGGCCTGGAAGAAACCGGCAAAAACAAGCTCACGCTGCTCTTTCGAGAGATCTACGCGCTCTATCCGGGCTGCCTGCCGGGCGGCGCACAGGGTCGCGGCGACTGCGTCAGCTGGTCGACCCGCAATGCGTGCTTAGGCACCATGTGCGCGGAGATCACCAGCGCCAAGCCCGACGAAGTGACCGGCAAGCTGGAAGGCGCGCCCGAGGTTAGCGCTAGGGGCATCGCCAGCGGCGTGCTCAGTACCGAGGCGTTTTACAACTTCCGCGGGCACTCCGGCGACGGCTGGTTTTGTTCTGACGCGGCGCAGGTCGCGATTAAGAAATCCGGCCTGTGGCTGCGCAAGGACTATCCCGAGATTGGCCTGGATCTCACAGAGTACAGCTCCCGGAACGCGGGCAGGTACGGCGGGAGTGCTCCGCCCGCCAGCTGGCTCGAGATTGGCAAGAACCATCTGCTGCGCACAGCCACCGTGCTGAACAGCTTTGAAGAGCTGCGCGACATGCTGGCGAACGGTTATGCCGTAAGCTCGTGTGGCAGCGAGGGCTTTTCTGACCAGCGTGACGCAAACGGCGTCAGCTCGCGCAAAGGCTCTTGGGGACACGCCATGGCCTACCTGGCCTGTGACGACCGGCCGGAGATTCACAAGCTGTACGGCGGGCCGCTTGTAATGTTGCAGCAAAGTTGGGGCGATTGGAACGAGGGTGGTAAACGCATTTTTGGCACGTTTATCGACATTCCAACTGGCGCATTTTGGGTGAAATGGTCGGACATCAAAAACCGAGACATGATTGCGTTTTCCGGCGTAAACGGCTGGCCCCGGAAGAAGCTCAAGAGTTATGGCGCACTTGGTAACATTTAAGGAGCAGGCCCATGTTTGAATGGCTTTTTTTGTTGTTTTCAGCGCCAGCTGCCGCGGGTACAGCCAATGCACAAGCGCCCGCGAAAGATTATGTCGCCGTGGTCGCTGCAGAGGCTGCTTATGCTACTCTGCTTCCTAGTACGCCCGACAAAACAATCCCGCAGCCCGGCGACATCTGCCCCAACTGCAACGGAGTCGGAAAAGTCGGCGACGGGATTGTCATGAACACATGTAAACCGTGTAAAGGGACTGGGCGCGTGCTGCCAGTTACGACGCTTCCCCTGCGCGAAATGCCGCCGGCCCCTGCGCTCTTCCGCGCTGCTCCCGTGCAAAGCGTGCCGGCTACTACGTTGCCCGCAAATTGCCCGGACGGTAAGTGCCCGCCCGGAAAACTTGGCAACTAAAGGTGTTTTATGCCTGTCGCTGATGTCACGGGAAAATGTTACACGTTTCGCGGCCTGAAGTTTTACGCCCGCAACGGTTTTGTCTGCTTGCACGACGAAGACGACGGCTCTTTTTTCGTTTTGACGCGAAAAGAGTTTCTTTTGCGAGCAAAAGCCATTTCCGACGAAGCGGGAAGGCTGCGGCAGCAGGCAATTAGCAATCCTGGGCGCGCTTGGATTGTTTCCGACCGTTTGGAGTTACAGCAGGCAATTGAGAACATGGTGGCGTGCTGCAAAGAGGCTAAAGAACAAGGCGATCGCGACGACCCCGAGGTCGCAGCCTGGTTTGCGCGACACCGCCCGCACAGTCGGAGCCGCGTGTCTTTGGCCGCGGCAGCCAACTTTAAGACCGCCGCGCCTGGTGCGCTGCCGCTGGGGCAAAATACCGGCAAACACGTCATGCCTGATTTCACGCTGGGCGCGCAGCCTAAAAAACTCATTTTGCCGGGAGATTTCTGATGTCTGACGCCGCTAAAGAAGCTTTCAAGTTAGGTTTTTTGACTCGGTGTGCGGAAGAGCGCCTTACAGGCGACCAGTTAACAGCCCGGCTTGAAAAAGTCGCTGTCAATCCGCTTACGGCGTTGGCAACACTACGGGCTGCGATGAGTACTACCAGTAAATTTGCGCCGTCCGCAATGAACGCGCTGTACTGGTTGCCCGTCGCTGGAGGTTTAACTGCCGGCGCCGCGGGGGGTTGGGGTGCGGCAAAGATGCTCGAGCCAAAAATTGACGAAGATCAGGTGAAAGCTCAAGAGCTGGCGCACACGTACCGCGTTTACGCCGACCGGCTGCAAGCGCACAGGAAGTCGAAGCAGTACCGATCTGCCATGTAAGGCGTAAATTATGAGCATGCACAAGTACTACGGTGAATTAGGCGGCCCGGCGCACGGCGGCGCGCAGTTGAATTGGCCCGGTACGCCAGACGGCTTCCCTGTGCTGAAACGCCCGGGCCCCCAGCCCGATCTCAAGCAGGCCGAGCTTGATAATCTCGATCTTCGGCTGGACTTTAAGTCAAAAATGTTTGAGCTTTGGGACGACGCCCAAAAAGCCGAGTTTGACGACGTGAATGATAAAATAGTCAATGGCTGGTACAGGCTTGTGCGTCGTAATGACAACTGGGATGAAGAAAAAAAACATTACCGCGCCTGGCTGGAATGGTTTCAGGTGTACGGAATGCTGCCGCCAAAGTGACAACTATGACTACAGCAAACAAAACAGCTGCGTTTGACGAGGCCGCATTAGGCAAACAGGTTTTGACAAACCTGGCGACCGGCGCTGGTGTCGGCGTCGGCGGTATGGCGCTGTGGCAGCTTATTCGAGCGTTGAAGCCGGCCAACAAGAAAGAAACTAGCTATCAGGATTTTGCCCCGGGTGCACCCACGCTTGCGGCCCCAGACGTCAAGACGGCTAGCTCAACTACTGAAAACGTTTACAACAATATCGCCAGTTTGATTGGCTCTGTTCCGGGGCGTATTTCCGACACGATCTTTAGCCCGGTTGGGTTGCGGTCGGGCGACGAACTTGGCTCGTATATGCCCAACCTGTATCGGGACGCTTTCGGTACGGCGATGAATTTTGGCGCTTTGGGCGGCGGCGTTTTAGGTGGTGGGGCGCTGGTCAATTCCATTGTGAAGCACAAAGACAAGCAAGAAGCCAAGGATGAGGTTGAAAAAGAACGCCAGCGCTATTACGCCATTCTCAGCGGACAAGACAAGTCTGCGGCCGCGCTTGACGCCGTATATGAAAAGTGGGCCGCGCCGAGCATTACAGACGTGCTCAGCGTGCCGTGGAACTTTTTGACCAACACCGTGCCGCACGGCGTCGCGACGACGCAAGTACTGGCGTCTCTTGCCGCTGCCGGTGTTGGCGGAAAGTACATGTACGATCGCACAGCAGAGCGCACGCGCGGCGAAAACGTTGCGAAGGCGCGGGCTAGCCGAGCGCGGATGCGCGGATTGCCTGACGTGTACGTTGATCCCGATCAGCTGGCGCAGATTAAGCAGATGGCCACGCAGCCGACACATGAGTAATCGACATGCCAGACTCGATGCTTCCAGGTTCTCCGGCGCCGCAAATGCGCGCGTTTGGCGACATCAGTTCGCTGCGTAACAACATCTTTGACAGCGCGCTCCGCAGTGCGTCGTCGCTTGAGCCGGTTAAAAACGATCTCTATACGCTCCAGCTTCATGATGTGAAGTACACGGGGCCGGAGCGTTTTACCAAGGCTGATCAAAAGACGGCTATTTTGACCGGTAACTCTATGCACCGGCGTATGACCGGCACGTGGTCGCTTACCGACAATGTGACGGGCCAGCCAATCGCCCGCCGGCAAACAACACTGGCGCATGTGCCGTATCTCACGGATTCTGGCACGTTTGTGAACCGCGGTGTTGAATACACGCTGGCACACCAGATGCGGCTGAAGCCCGGCGTCTACACCCGTGAAAAAGATAACGGCGAGCTGGAAGCCCACGTCAATGTGCTTCCTGGCAAAGGACGCATGCACCGTTACTTTTTGGATCCAAAAACCGGCGTGCTCAACATCAATATTGGGCAGGCCAAAATTCCGCTGTTGCCATTGTTGAAAGCCATGGGCGCGCACGATCAGGATATTCGTGCTGCGTGGGGCAACGACATTACAGCCGTCAATATGCAGAAAGGCGACGCGGGCACGTTAGACAAACTGTACCAGCGACTTGTGTACAAACCAGTGCCGGGCATTGACGCGGCCGGCAAACAAAAAGCCATCGCCGACGAATTTGCGCGCATGGAAATGGATCCAGATGTCACGCGGCGCACGCTCGGCGCTGAATACAAAAATCTTACGCCGGACGCAATTCTGGCGATCACTAAGAAGCTCATCGCGCTCAATCGCAAAGAAGCCGACCCGGACGATCGCGACGCCATGGCGTACCAATCTGTTGTGGGTCCGGAAGATTTGATCGCCGAGCGGTTTACAAAAGATCGGCAGACGTTGCGGCAGATTCTCTGGAAAGCAACCGCCAAGAAAAATCTTGATCGGCTTCCGACTGGCGTGTTCAACAAGGGCATCAGCGCTGCGTTGATTGGCTCTGGGTTGGGCAGCTCGCTTGAAGAAATCAATCCGGCCGAGATTTTCGATCATCAATCCCGCGTGACCCGCATGGGCGAAGGCGGCATCGGGTCGCTTGACGCCGTGCCGCAAGAATCGCGCAGCGTACAGCCGAGTCATCTTGGTTTTGTGGATTTCTTGCGCACGCCCGAGTGCTACGACAGTCAAACCGAGGTTATGACGCGCGGTGGCTGGAAAAAGTGGCCAGACGTCACCGAGCGAGACGAGTTTGCCTGCCTGGTCGCCGGGCAGCTCGAGTTCCACAAGGCAGAAAAGTTGCACGAATCGCGCTACGTCGGCGAAATGTACGGCGCTGCTACCGGCAAGATTAACTATCTTGTGACGCCGAATCACCGGATGTATGTGCGCTCGCTTTACGAAGGCGCGCCGTACAAAATCGAATCCGCCGAAACGACACACTTGAAGTTTCGCGGTGTTCTTTCTGCCGGTTTTGACCCGTACAGCGGCGTTTCTGCCGCCGTGTTTAGCATTCCGGCGCCGGTTTACGAGAGCAATAACCGGGTTGTCGTCGGCAACGTTTTGTTGGACGATTGGGCAGAACTGCTCGGCTGGTATTTGGGCGAGGGCAGCTGCGTGTATCGCCCGGAGAAGTCGCAATTTCAGATTAAGATCACGCAGTGCCAAAAGCACAATCCGGAAAACTGCGACCAAATCCGCGCGTTGTTGAGCCGCTTGCCGTTTAAGTGGGGTTATCACGGCAAGGCGTTTTCGATCGCGACAAAACAAGTTGCGGCGTATTTCAAGCAATTCCACGGCAGCCCGGGCCGCTGGATCCCAGAAGAGTTCTTGGATGCGCCGGTTTCTGCCCGCTTTCGGTTGTTTGACGCGCTGATGAAAAGTGAAGGGCGCAAGAACAAGCGCGGCGAAAGAACTTGTTTTTGCACTGCCAGCCACCAGCTCGCGCTTGATTTTGAGCGGCTGGCTTTTGGGCTGGGTTATTCATGCAAAGTCGTGTTCGAGCGCGACAAGCGCCCTCACGCAGCGGTCGGCGGCTGCTGGGTCGTGCACGTACACAAACAGACTAGCCATCAAGTGCTGCCGAATACGCCCAAGGGCGAATGCCATTATTTCCGGCAACAGTACGACGGCCTGGTGTATTGCGCGACCGTGCCCGGCGGCCTGCTTTACGTGCGCCGAAAAGGCGGCTGCGGTTTTTGGTGCGGCAACAGCGGAAAAGTCGGTGTCGACATGCGCTTTGCTCGTGGCGCGCGCAAAGGCGCTGATGGCAAAATCTACACACCCGTAATTGACACGCGCACAGGCGAGACAACGTACAAAACACCCGGCGAGCTGGCTGAATTGCCGCTGGCGTTTCCGGGCGAAGAAAAAAGCACGCTGCCCATGATTGCCGCGATGGTCAACGGCAAGATGAAGTACATGCCGCGCGAGCAAGTACAGTACAGCCTGCCGCACATGGACAACACGTTTTCGGCGCTGTCTAACATGGTGCCGATGAAGTCTTACATGAAGGGCCACCGCGTGATCATGGCGAGCCGCATGTTCACGCAAGCGCTGCCGCTGGTTGGACCTGAAGCGCCACACGTGCAGTCAGCTATTATCGGCAAAGACGGCACGTCGCACGAAGATGAAATGGGCGAGCAGCTGGGCGCTGTACGCGCGCAATTTCACGGGCAAGTTGTTTCAACTGAACCTGGCAAAATGGTGCTGCGCGATCGCGACGGCAACAAACACGATATTGATCTGTATAACGAGCACCCGTTCAATCGGAAAACGTTTTGGCATCAAACACCGACGGTGCAGCCTGGCGACGTTATTCAACCGGGGCAGCTGCTGGCGCACTCAAACTTTACAGATCCGGCCGGTTCTGCAGCGCTGGGTAAAAATTTGCGCGTGGCGTATTTGCCGTATCACGGCAAGAACTACGAAGACGCGGTTGTGATCAGTCAAAGCACAGCGCGCAAGCTGACCAGCGAGCACATGTATCAGCATGCCGCCGAATGGACAGACTCGAGCCACGCTGGCAAGAAAGCATTTATTGCGTTGTTTCCCGGCGAGTACGACAAAAAGCAGCTTGATAACTTTGACGACAAAGGCGCGATCAAGAAGGGCGCCGTTGTGCAGTTCGGTGATCCGCTAATCCTGCACGCCAAGGCCAAAGAAACAACGTACGGCAAAGTGCACCGCGGGCGTGCCGGCAACTTCTCAAACGAGTCGGAAACCTGGGATCATCATTCGCCCGGTATCGTGACCGACGTTGCGCATACCAACAAGGGTGTGCAGGTCGTCGTAAAAACACAGGCGGAAATGCAGGTTGGCGATAAGCTGACCGGGCGATACGGCGACAAAGGCGTTGTTGCCGATATTGTGCCTGACCATCAGATGCCGCACGATAAAGACGGCAGTCCGTATGAAGTGCTGGTCAGCCCGCTTGGACTTATCAGCCGCGTGAATCCCGCGCAGGTGATCGAGGCCGCGCTTGGAAAAGTTGCAGCCAAAACGGGTCAGCCGTTCAAACTCAAAGACTTTGACGGCAGTGTTGATCTTGTTGATTTCGCTCAAAAAGAGCTTGGGAAGCACGGCCTCTCTGATACCGAGGACGTAGTTGATCCGGAAACCGGTCGTAAGATCAAAGGCGTGCTGACCGGTTCCCGGTTCTTTATGAAGCTGCACCACACGGCCGAAGGCAAAGGGCAAGGCCGCGCGATGGGTAGTTACACAGCCGAAGGCACTCCGGCCAAGGGCGGCAGCGAAGGTGCTAAACGCGTCGGAATGTTGGATCTTGGCGCGTTACTGTCGCACGGCGCTGGAAAAGTAATCCGGGACGCCAAGATGGTGCGCGGCCAAGCAAACCCAGAGTACTGGTCGCAATTTATGGCCGGATACACTCCGCCGTTGCCCAAGGTGCCACACGTCTACGAAAAGTTCGTTAACCAGCTGAAGGGCGCCGGTATTAACACCGTGCGCACTGGCAGCCAGACGCACATCATGGCGTTGACCGACAAAGACGTCGATGACATGGCGGGCGGTCGCGAAATCGAGAATTCTGAAACCGTCGACTGGAAGGGCCGATTGAAGCCGATTGCTGGCGGCCTCTTCGACGAAAAACTTACGGGCGGCCACGGCGGCAACCGGTGGGCAAAGATATCTTTGCACGAACCGATGCCGAATCCGGTCATGGAAGAGCCTATTCGTCGCGTGCTTGGGCTGACTGAAAAAGAGTACCGGAACGTGCTCGCAGGCGAAGCCAAGATCCACGACGAGACTGGGCCCAAAGCGATTCAAAACGCGCTATCTCGGATTAACCTGCCAAAAATGCTCGAGCAGGTGCGCGAAGATATCAAGTCCGGCCGGAAGACCCTGCGCGACGCTGCGGTGCGCAAGTTGGGATACTTGAAGAACGCAGAGCAGACCGGCGTGCATCCCAAAGATTGGATGCTGACAAAAATGCCCGTCCTGCCGCCGCTCTTCCGGCCGGTCAGCACAATGGGTAATAAAAAACTGCCCCTGGTTGCCGATGCGAACTATCTCTACAAAGAACTGCTGGACGCCAACAGCACTTTGAAAGAGGCATCTGGTGCGCTTGAAAGCTATGGCGACGAACGGCTGGCGCTGTACGACACTATGAAAGCCGTGACCGGGCTCGGCGATCCGACGCAGCCAAAAAACCAGGAACGCCGCGTGAAAGGCTTCTTGTCCCATATTTTTGGCTCTTCGCCCAAATACGGCACCGTGCAGCGTAAGTTGCTCAGCACCACGGTTGACCTTGTGGGCCGGGCGGTGATCACGCCGAACCCAGACCTGAACATGGACGAGGTCGCGCTGCCCGAAGACAAGGCCTGGGCCGTTTACAAGCCGTTTGTTGTGCGCGGGCTAGTGCGCCGCGGGTTACCGCGCATGCAGGCGCTGCAGGCTGTCGAAGACCGCAATAAACAGGCGATGGCAGAGCTGGAGACCCAGATGTCGTCTCGGCCTATCGTTATCAACCGTGCGCCGGTTCTGCACCGATACGGTATGATGGCGTTCTATCCAAAGCTTACAAAAAACAAGGTCATGGAGGTTAATCCGGTCATTACAAAAGGTTTTGGTGCCGACTTTGACGGAGACGCGATGCAATATCACGTTCCCAGCACAGAAGACGCTGCAAAAGAAGCAGTCGAAAAGATGCTTCCCAGCAAAAACCTTTTTGCAACATCCAACTTCAAGGCGCATTACGTGCCGAACGCGGACTATCAGACCGGTGTGTATCTTGCCTCGAGCCGCATCGATAAAAAAGCTAAGCCCAGGGTATATCGCAGCACGCAGGACGCAATTAACGCTTACCGCCGGGGCGAACTTGACGTCGACTCCCCGGTGCACATCGTCGAAAGTTAAACACGGAGGTTTACGTCCATGGTCAATCGTGAATTGATGAAGATGGCCCGCGCCACGTTCGAAAAGTCGGCTGTGGTGCCGTCTGAAGCTGCGATGATGGGCATGCAGCCGGATCCATCCCAAATGGGCGCTGCGCCGCCGGTCGATCCGGCGCAAGCTGCTATGGGTGCCGCACCGCCGCCAGCTGCTCAAGATCCGACCGGCGCCGGCGCTGCTGCGATGCCGCCGGCTCCCGCTCCGATGCCGGCTCCGGCGCCCGCTGCGCCGCCCGGCGCCGCGCAAGGGCAGAAGATGAAGCCCGAGCAAATGATGCAGATGATCGATTTCCGGCTGTATAACATGCAACAGCAACTCACGGCGATCATGAACGCGATGGGCGTGCAGGTAGACCCTGCTACGTTAGTGCTGCCGCCAGGCTCTAACGGCGCACCGCCGGCCGAGTCGGCGCTGCCTGGTGGCCCTATGGCGCCGCCGCCCCCACAAGACCCGAATGCCGCTGGCGGTCCGCAGCCGCCGGGCGGCCCAATGCCGCCGGGTGGCCCCCAGGATCCGAGTCAAATGCCAATGGACCCGAACGCTGGCAAGCAGGCGTGGTGGGAGCAAGTTACCGCCGAGCTGCCCGATCCTGATGCGCCGTCTGAGCTGCAGTTGAAGGCTGCGGCGTTGTCTGTTTTGCGCAGGAGCTTGGGGCGTGCGCGTTAAACTGCAGCACAACCTACAGCCGCATGAACAGTCAGCGCACAGCGTCGTCATCGAGGACGCGCTGGGCAACCCTATTTTTGTAGCGCTGCAGCTTGACGAATCGATCGTGTATGCCGACGCCCGAGAAAAAGACTTTCATGCGCTGTTGCGGGCCGCGGGCGTCAACAAAACCGTAGCAGTTACAGAAGTACAGCCAAAGCCGATGCAAAATCTGATTTGGACGCCGTAACATGCTGAAAACTACGCTCGGCCAAGTACTCATTAACGCCGCGTTGCCAGAAGACTTACGCAACTACGAGCGCGTGCTGACAAAAAAAGATATGGCCCAGCTCGCGACAACGCTGGCTGAAAAATATCCCGAGAAATACCGCGACGTGATGAAGCGGTTGCACGACGTGGGGCGCGAAGCCAGCTATACCACCAACGGCTTGTCGTTCGGTCTCAAAGATATCAAAGCCACCGTGGCGGTCCAGAACGCGCGACACAGAGTTAACCAGCAGCTGCGCGGAATTCTGTCAGACAGCAGCTTGGATGAAAAAGCGCGCACACTGAAAATTTTAAAGCTGGCCGGCGACACGCAGCGCTCGCTCGTCAACGAAGTTTACGACGAAGCAAAAGGTTTTGATAACCCGTTGGCGCACCAGGTCATCGGCGTTGGCAAGGGCAACAAGTTCAGCCTGAATTCGCTGATTGGGGCCGACATGCAGTATGTCGACCACAAGAACGACCCGATTCCGATTCCGGTGCTGCACGGCTACGGTCAGGGGCTCCGGCCCGTTGAATATTTCGCCGGCGCCTTCGGCACGCGTAAAGGTGTCATGGATCTAAAAACAGCGACCGCCGACGCTGGGTTTTTCAGCAAGCAGCTTTCACAGATGACGCACCGGCTGCTAGTTACATCTGATGACGATGACGACGAAGAGCGCGCAGCTGGCGCTGTTGACCGAGGCTTTCCGACCGATGTCGACGACTCTGACAACGAGGGCGCGCTGCTAGCGCGCCCGGTCGGCCCGTACAAGCGCAACACGATGCTGACGCCGAAGATTCTTCGCGACATCAAAGAAATGGGCATGAAAGATATTCTCGTGCGCAGTCCGACGGTGGGCGGCCCGGATGATGGCGGCGTATTTGCGCGTGACGTTGGTTATCGGGAAAAAGGAAAATTACCACCTGTCGGCGATTACGTTGGTATCGCGGCCGCGCAGGCGTTAGGTGAGCCCGTGACGCAGGCGCAGATTAGCTCTAAGCACTCCGGCGGCGTCGGCGGCGCCGGTTCAATCGCCGGTTTTAAGGCGATCAATGCGCTTGTGCAGGTACCGAAAACATATCCGGACGGCGCGACACATGCGCAGTTTGACGGGCACGTACAAGAAATCCGACCAGCGCCCCAGGGCGGGTTTTACGTGCAGGTCAACAGCCAAGACCATTACGTGCCGGCCGACCGGCAAGTCATCGTGAAGAAAGGCGATTCGCTGGAAGCCGGCGACGTGCTGTCAGACGGTATGCCCAGTCCGGCCGAAATAGTGCGGCACAAGGGCGTTGGCGAAGGGCGCCGCTATTTTGTGTCAGCTATGCGGCAGGTTATGCAGAACTCAGGAATTACGCCGCAGCGGCGCAATATCGAGCTGCTGGCGCGCGGGCTTGTAAACCACGTGCGAATGACCGACGAGTACGGTGATTACAACCCCGACGATATCGTGCCGTATTCGATGGTTGAACGAAATTGGCAGCCGCGGCCGGGTAGCGTGACCGGCGCGCCAAAAAGTCTGGCGGGGCATTACTTAGAGCGCCCAGTGCTGCACTATTCTGTTGGAACAAAAATCGGCAAAAATGTGACCGATACGTTGCAGAAGTACGGAATCAATAACATCGAAGCGCACCGGACGCCGCCGCCGTTTCAGCCGGAAATGGTTCGCGGCATGAGTAACATTTCAAACGACCAGGACTGGATGACGCGGATGCTCGGGTCTTACCAGCAAAAGGGCCTGCTCGACAGCGTACACCACGGCGGAGTTAGCGACACATCTGGCAGCAGTTTTGTGCCGGCGCTGGCTCGCGGCGAACAGTTTGGCGTAACGGGCGCCACAAGCGGATGGCGCCCATAATCGCATTTCGGTAGGATGTAAGAGCTTAGACACGGTAAATTGTTGAGTTATCAGTGTCATTTGTCGCTACGCCGCACGGAGGTGGCTGTGTACAACCGCAAGAATACCGAATCGTCCTTAAAGAACCTGCTGACTGTGGTCCGTTCGCACGACCGGACCCAGACAAAGGTGGCCGATTTTGGCGGCAAAGGCGACTCCGCGTCGTTCGAGCAGGCTTTCAGCAATCTTGCGCACGCGTATCTCCGCGATTCGGCGCCGAAATTGCTGGATCATGAAGTCGGCTTCCAGCTGTTGGACCGGAACCGTGAAAACACGAAGGCGGTCGGTGTTTTTGCCTTCAAGGTCGGCTCGAACTGGCTGTACGCGCCTGTTTTCTTCCTGAACGGCGACCTCAAAGGTCACGAGCTCCTGTACATCAAAAACCAGGACATGTTCGTGCCGCTCAAGGAAAACTGGATCAATTACCTGATCAACCGGAAGCCAAATATTCTCGGCTCGAGCGTTGACCGGAATCTGTCCGGGCTCGGTCAGCGGCAGCCCGACTTTACACAGCTTTCGCGCAGCCCGGCCAAGTTCGGCTCGGCCAAGCCCACGCTTCGGGAAATGATGACGGCCGTGATGCCGACCCTGGCCAAGTGCGCCACGCTGAACACAGGCGCCACGCTGGCTGAGCTGGGCCAGAAACTCAACCTGGCGCAGTTTCTCAAGGAAGCCCGCCTGACCACGGTCGAAATGCTCGTGAAGACGTTCCAGGACGCCCCGGCGCTCGCCAGGGCGTTTGATAACTTTCACGGCCTGGGCGTAATCAAGGAAGCGATTGCGGCGGCGAAGGCCCGTGATGCGCAGCTGAAGATTGCCAGTGTGCTGTCGGAGGCGCCCAAAGAGCCGGCGTCTGTTGCCGGCCTCAAGATTGTGACGCTCGACGTCACGCTGCAGACAAAGCTGCCGGCCGGTTACAGCGAGGAAGACCAGGAAAAGCTGTTGCGCGACGGCGTGCTGATTCTCGACCAGCGGGATCGCGACAACGTCTCGATTCCCTACCAGATTCAGGTCGAGAAGAAACTTTTCACGCCGGCCTGTTCTGGTCTGTACGACATTCTGGTCAAGCCGGGCAACATCGAGCGCTGCTATGTCGCCGTGTTTCCGATGGGCGCCGCCAAGCGCGCGGACTTTGTCACCGTGGTGCGCACCGAGGGCACACCCGATTGGGTGAACACCCGCGCCGACCAGGTTTTCGCCATTGCGCAGGTCGAAGGCGAGGAGTTTGACAGCTGGTTCAACGGCCTGAAAGACGCGACCAGCCTTCCGACCGGCCGCACCCGCACCATGCTGATTGGCAAGAACGGCGACGCGACATGCCCGGTGCGCGTACTGCGCGAGCTCGGCGAAGATGAATTCGGTACGACTAGCTACGAGGTTCATCTTGAAGATTACTCCAAGTATCCGCCGAAGGGGCATATTTCGGCGTGCTGCTACGCGGATCCACTGAACTACGACAAGTACCGCGACGGTGTGCGCGTTCATCTGGGCGGCAAGAAGGGCTCTAGCCTTCGCAGCTCGATGGGCGACATCTTCGTGCCGGAGAGCTTCAAAGCTCTCAAGTGCGCGCCCGGCGAGGACGACAAAACGGAGGCTGACGCTGACGATCAGGGTGTGTGCGGCTGCGGTGAGAGCAAAGATCCGCCGCTGATGCCAGGCAACATCGTGGACGCACAATTGGCGCTGATGCAGAAGACCGCGGCGCTGACTGTGTATCACAACGGTACGGCAGTTGAAATGTGCTCGCACCAGCCAGGACATATTGGCTTAATTGAAAAAGAACTGTCGGAGAAGCAGGCGCTTATTTCGCTTGTAGGTCGGCACGGTCTTCGCGAAGGCGCAGCCCGCGAAATTCTCAAGGCGGCGGCCGCTAAGCGCAAATTTGAGTGCCGCGTGAAGTACGCCGATCCGTACGGCGCCCCGATGATGGTCAACGACGCGCCCAACGCGCCGAGCGACCCAGGCCCGATCATGGGTGGCGAGACCATCATGGGCGCGGACATTCCTACGCAGATGGGCATCGATGTTGGCGTGCCGGTGCCGAGCGTGTCTGCTGCCAAGACCGATCGGCAGATCTACAACCCCAACACCAAGCTTGACAAGCATGACATTAACAACGTGCTGCAGGCTGCGCAGTCCGGGCAGAAAGAAGTGTTTGATACGGCGATGATCGGCAGCATGCTGCGCGCCGTGCGCGACGACTCGCTGGTCGACCGGTACATGGGTGAGTTGACCAAAGGTCTCGATAAGATTGGCCGCATTCTGTTCATGTTTTACTGGCACGGCGACAAGTTTGCCGAGCGTTACGGCAAGTCTGACATGCCGGAACTGGAAGACTCGCTACGCAACGCCTTTGAGATGCTCGGTGACGTTATCCTCTTTCTCAAGCAGAAAACCATCGAGCCGTATCCGGAAGAGGCTGGTTCCGACGTTGACCTGTCCAGTGTCGCTAACAACTAAGGGTGAGCAATGGCTAGCACTATCTGGTCCGGTACGAAGGCTTTTTCGGCGGCGAGCGGTGCGGAGACAATCGTCCCGATCTCGATGCCGCACCGTGGCGTGCTGCGCGGCTATCAGCTCGTGCAGCGCACCGGCGCCAAGGCGGGTTTCGAGGCCGATCTGTATGCCAGCAACCAGGAAACAGAGCCCAACGCGTCTTTGCCGGCCGAGTCTTTTCACGTGTTGAGCTTGTCTGATTTTGCCGACGTTGTAGAAGACCCGGACGTTGTAGATATCGCTGAAAACAGCAATATCAATGTGGCGTACATCAACCGTGACGGCTCGCCGACGAATCCCCAAAGATATCTTTACCTGTGGATCAAACCGTCTGGCACGGGCAGCAAAGACTTCGCGCTGACCGTGACCGTTGAGACGCCGATGCTGCGCTGAACCGCTTACACAGGGAGTACCGGCATGAGTGTTTCTAGCAATCTGCGCACACAGCCGTTCTGGCTCGATACGTTCCCCGACGCGGACGTATTATTTGGGTTTGATAGCACCGGCATGTGGTTCTCGGGCAACGCGTCGTTGGCGCCGTACCCGGTACGCACTAACTACGACATCGACGGCGAAACGACTGTCGTAATTATTTACACCTTTGTGCACGCTGACGTAGACGACGGCTGCCCCGATCAGGGCATTTGTTTTTTCAAAGCCGACGTTGAACCGTACTGGAGTTGGGGCGATAACACTTCACGTATTGCAGTTCAGTACAATTGCGGCGACCCAGAAATTAACGGGCAAGAAGAAAACAATGTTAATTCGCAATATGAACTTACCACTGGCGATACGTACACAGCGCGCGTGACTTATAACCCGGTTGCGGAAACCATTACGCACGAATTGTTTGATGGCGCTAGCGCAACCGGCTCTCCGGTCGACACGCTTACGCTTACCAACGAGCGGCTCTCTGCTGGCGCGTACCGTATTGGTTTCCACGCCGACCTTGATACAGACGTTGTAGGCGGCGAGAAATCTTATTTCACATATCTTCAAATCAGCGAAGGCCCGGTTGAGACCGGTACGCGCGTTTTCCGTGCGTTGCACTTCCCGCACCGCCGCCGTGAAATCGTCAGCGCCGAAAACCCGACGCCGATCAACGTGCAGCCGGGCGAGATGCTGTACGACGAAGAAGAAAACAAACTGTACGCCGGACTTGCAGACACGAGCGCGGTAGAGGTCAGTAGCGGCGGCGGTGGTAGTGGGGGCAACCCGTTTGACCAAGACCTGAATACGCACGACAACGTGACATTCAACAACGTCACGCTTACTTCGTCAGTGGTCGTAAGCGGCATCACCAATGCTGGCGAGGGTTATATCAGTCCAGTTCCGGCGTGGGGCGGCCCCGGCGGAACTCAGTGGTCAGACATGAATGGCACCTATGTGCGAACCGCTGTTGCCGTCCGGCCAACCGGTTGGGCGAACGACGGAATGCACACGCCTGAACCCGGTACTCACAACTACTATTTAGTACAAAACGACGCGTTGTTGAACGGCGTGGCTTTTTTCCTCGCTCCGGGTAATCGCACTGGATGGGGCACTGACCCGGACGACGATGGCGCGACAGACCCGCCAGTGAATTATTGGCGTCTCTGCTCCGGCGCGGATTGGCCGCGAACATACTTCACGAATCCTTCCAGCAACCCGTACGTATTTCCTACAACGGGTTGGGTGCCGGTAAGTGCGTCAGCCCCAAACGGCAACGAAGGTAGCGGCAGCAACGGAGCGGATTTTCTGCCCAACTACGGCGGCGGGTTCGCTGTTGTCGCGGGTGGCGGCACAGCTCAAATCAGCGGCATTGGCATGATGCTGCCGAACTTCACGCAGCTCGTTATGGGGTCGTTCGGTAATGACACTGGCGGCGCAAATGGTATCAGTTTGATTTGCGCTGTTGGATACGAATTCAACTGGCAGGGCGGTCGGCTGCGGTCGTGGCGCGGCAATATTACGTATCCGATCTACTGTGACTCACCGTTTCATGTATCTGACGGCGCGGACACGACTGCAATATCTGGCGGCGGTGTGACGTTTACGGATGAAACGTTCCAGCGTTCGGCGGGCATCACAAGCGTCGTGGATGGCGTCAATGGCGCAACCCGGATTACGAACTGCATGGCGATCTCTCAGACCGATTACGACGCGATCGCGTCGAAAGACCCCAACACACTGTACGTGATTACGTGAGTATTTATCGGGGCGCTTTCAACCTAGCTGCGGCCGCCGTTGGCGCACAGCCTGCGAGCAAAATTTATCTAGGCAGCACATTGGTGTGGCCGTGCGTTTATGGCTGCACGAACAACACCGCCCTTAACTACAACCCCAACGCAACGTGCGACGACGGCTCGTGTATTTCATGCGTTTATGGCTGCACAAACCCCATTGCCGACAATTACAATCCGCTAGCAACTTGCGATGACTTTTCGTGCACTGGCGATTCTGGTTTTAAGTGGATGAGAATGCTTAGCGTAGCTTCCACTACGGCGGCTGGAATCGGCCAGAACAACATCACGGTTGCAATTACTCAAAGCGGTGGCGGTATGTTCTTGCATACCGGCATGGTCGGGGCCGCGCTATTTCCCGCAGAATACGGTGTGCCGACTACAGGTAATCAAATTGCAAATACGCAAACCGGGGTATTTACCGCAGTGTTTAGCCAGCCCGTTACAGATGCTTTGGTCGCATTTGCGAGTGTCGGCCAGCAGGGCTTGCAGGTTCCTGTAATAGTGCTTGATGAAGTTGGCGCGCCAAAACCGTTTACACCAATTTGGTCTTCAAACGGCATTGTCTCCGGCACACAAACGACATATCTAAATCAAGTAAGCCCTACGCAGTACACGCAATTTGTCGGCGAAGAAGGGTTTAACATCATTCGCATCGACGGCACAATGAGTAGTGTGACGTTCAACTACGGTTCCGCCGAGTATTACTGCACGCTCTGTTTCGGGTTTGTTGATCAGAACGTGCCGTAATAATTGTGCTGTAATGAAACTGTAAACATGTTCCACGAATTACGTGATAGCCCCCGCCGTGCCCCGAACTGGCGCTGGCTGCGGGCTGTGCAGATCGACGCCGCCGGACCCAGGCCGTCCCGCGCCCGCGACGGCGAAGAGGGTTTTGCGTGGATTCGCCGCGCGTCTCGGCTGAAACGGCGGTTCGAGCAGGCCAACAACCGACCAGACATTTTGTACCGACTGTTGCAGCAAGACCGCGCGCTGTTTTGGGCGCACTCGCTTTGGCTAGAAGACAAGGCGCCGACACGCTGGGCCATCGAAGCCCGCGTGCTCGCTGGAGAAAGCGACAAGCAAATCGCTGCTCGTTTGGGCGTAGACGAAGAAATTGTTCAGGCCTACGAAGCTGTGTTTTTTAACGTTCGGGAAATGCTGGCCAACCGCGACTACATCGTCAACGTGGTGATGGCCGACGCGGTCACACGCGGGTTAACAGAACGGCAGTACGACCTGCTTTGGAAATTGTTTGGCTACCACGGCGGCAGCCATGTCCTCGACGCCGTGATTTCCAAGTTTTCGCCAATCGACAAGCCGACCAACGCGTCCGGTGTTGGTACGTTCTTCCAGGAATTTGCCGTCAACACAGTAAAGCACAAAGCCGCCATCGCCACGCTCACGATCCCGATCAACACGCATACTCAAATTGCGCTGATCGAGAGCTTTGTAAAGTATGTGGAAATCGAGAAGAACAGTGAAAATGCCGGGAAAGCGCACTCCACGATTGTCGAGAATATCGGCGCCATGATGGCCGCGCTCCCGTTCAAAGTTGGGACAAAACTGGATTCCGTAGACGCGAAAATGTTACCTTACGATGACAGTGCAGCAGAATTAAGCAGCGCCGAGCTGATGCTGCTCGCCGCCGGCGGTAAACTAGATAACCAACAAGACATTGAAAAGCTGCGTTTTCCCGGAGAATAGCAATGCGCCCACTGACTAAAGAGGCCGAGCAAAAACTGATCGCTGCCATCGAGCGCGCGGCTGGCTACGTGAATAACGGCATGGCGCCCGACGACGCAATCGTAAAAAGCGCCTCTGAGTCGAATGTTCCGGCCGGGCACGTGAATCTCATGGTTCACGCGTATAACACGGGCCGAACAACCAAACAGCGCGAGCAGGGCGAGAATACGCTCGACAAGGCCGCTGATTTTCCGATTGCTGACGCCAATACCGTCATGGACCGGTTGTACCCGAAGGCGGTAAAAACTTCGGCTGAGATCTCGCAGCAGCACGTGGTTTCGGCCGAGTACACCATTCCGGTGCGTGATCTGATTGCTCGGCGGCAGTCAGCGCTGACCAAAGCCGCGGCCGCAAAGATATCTTTGCCCGAAAAAACCTGGACTCCGCCGCCCCGGGATCCCGAAGCGGCTGTCCGGCGGGCTGCCAGCGAAAAGCGCGCGGCTGAACTGGCTGCCGAGGAGCTGCGCCGCCAAGCGACTGTGGCCTACTCGAAGGCTGCTGCCGCGATGGAGGAGCTGCACGAGTATTTCCGCCGCCCGGGCAACATGAGCTTCAAGGACGCCGTACGCGAGACGGAGCTCCGTCTGGGCGACGAGGGGGCCGCTGTGCTCAACAAGCTGGCCAACGTGTACCCGCATCTGACCAAGCAGGCTGCCACCAAAGAAGTGTTTATTGGCGACTGCGAGCCCTGCAAGCTGGCGGCCAACGTGCTCAACGCGCTGGAGGCTTACAACGAGGCGCAGGCCAAGGTGCCCGTCAAGCAAGCGGCGATTAAGAAAGAAGCACCAGAAATTCTTACAGAATCCATTCTGTATAACCCCGCTAACGAGCCGCTGACATTGAAGACAGCTGCGCCAGCCGGCGCCGGGCGTTCAGGTGGCGGCGGGAAAAACCGCCCTCCTGCGCCGCCGCCGCCGTCCGGCGCCGGGCGTTCAGGTGGCGGCGGGAAAAACCGCCCTCCTGCGCCGCCGCCGCCGTCCGGTAATCTTTTTGGTCTTAGCGGCCTCGGCACAGCTACAAACGTTGCAAAACGTATGGCTGAGAGCCAGTCGCCAAAAGAACTGGTAAACAAGTCGTACGGCAAGCTGACAGACCCCAGCCACGAAACAGAACTACGCAACATTCGGGCGCAGGGCGTGCTGCACGATCTGATGCTCAATGATCAGGTAATCTCTGGTTACGACCCGCACGAAATTGCGAGCGCGTTTAACGATCTGTCAGACGTAGCGCCGCATTTTGTTTCGTCTCCCGGTACAATGCAGGCACTTCTGCGCAAGCGGCTTGAGTCGGGGCAGCTGGCTGACTTTGATATCAAACAGCTCGTTGATATGGAAAAGGCCAAAGCTGAGACTGAGAAAGCCCGCATGGACACGATGAAGACCGAACGAGATTTGCTGTAAGGGCGCGCCATGACTAAGCAAGAAATGGAAAAAGTTGCTCACGCGCTGGCTGTTTTCGCTGTCACCGGTCAACAACCCGGTAGCGAAAAAAGCGCACTGGATACAGCGCAACTGGGCGCTCGCTTGCAGCAGTATTTAGCCGACCCGTACGCGCGTAATGCGCTTATTGGCGCGGGTGCCGGCGGTCTTGTTGGTTTAGTCCAACGGCGCAACAAGCTGCGCAATGCGCTGACATACGGCATGGTGGGCGGTCTCGGTGGCGCGGGCCTGACGCCAATGATTAATTGGATGCAAGAAAATCACGACAAAAAAGACTCCGGTGACGACAACCGTGGCGTCCTCGGCATGGTTCAAGATCAATTATCGCGTCTTGGAAAACGGGTCGGCGAGGATAATCCGGCATTTGTAGAAACGTTTGGGCCGTCCATGCCGAAGAACCCCGATAGCAACCAGTCCGGCTGGCTCCCGGCGGGCACCGCAGATTACGGGCGCAAGGTGATGGTCGCGATGAATCACCCGATTGAAAGCGCGCGGCGTATGTATGAGGCTGTGCAAGATCCTTACACTTGGCAGGGGCTTGATAAAACACCGGCGGGTGAAGTGGTACGAGGGCTTTCAACCCCGGACGGGCGGTCTGACGTGCTGAAAGCGATTATCAATGCTGATCGAAACAGCACGGAGCCTGTAAAACAAATTGGTGACGCGGTGGGCACAGCAGTTGCACCGTACGTTAACGCTACAAGTACTGGTGTAAAAAATACGCTTACCGCCGGCCGCACTGCGGGGCAGCTCGCCGGCATTGTCGCAAAAAACACGGCAGACGGCGCTTTAGCGGGTGTGGATGCGCTTAACAGCGCAGTTGAAAAAGCGCCTGGTGTAATTTCAGACGCGGCCAAAGCTACGTGGAACGCTGAGCGCCGGCACACGCCATACACGCGGCCGGTATTTCAAGCCTCGCGCAATCTCGGCAACCGTATCGGCACACGCTTTGCTGATCAGATCAACGCCGCAGGGTCGTTTTTCGAAACTCCGGCAAAAAGGCCGGCCGGCAATACCTGGCGACCGCCTACGGGCGGGACGGGCCGCTGAGTACCTATACCATGAGCATGATCAAAGTCATTCAGCCGAACGCGCAAGATTTCAGCGAGCCTGTCGCCGCGCTGATCAAGATTTCTTCGCGCGGCCTGTTGGGCGCCGACAAAGAAGCGTTCGTGAAGCGCGCCGGCCACGAGTTTGCCGACAAGCTCACGCGCGTAAAATTTGCAGCGGACGAAATCCCTGTGCACTTGATTGCTATCGGCGCTACAGAAGATTACGGCCCCAACCGCAACGCCGACGGGTTTACCCGCGCGTGCTGCCAGAAGTACAACCACACGTTCGAGAAGTTCGCCAAGTTCTACCGCGACCATCTCAACAAGAATCCGGCCAAAAGCTACGGCGTCGTCAAAGTCGCTGCTTACAACGAGCCGATGAAGCGTATCGAGCTTGTGTGCGCGCTGAACGGCAGCAAAGAAGTTGCCGCGCGCAACGGCGGGCTGCTCGCCGACAAAGAGATGGAAAAGCTGGCTAAGGGCGACGACATTGGCGTATCGATGGCCTGCAAAATCCCGTTTGATAAGTGCAGCTCTTGCGGCAACAAAGCCCGAACTCGCGCTGAGTATTGCGACGCGTCAGAGAACGGCGGACACTGCAAGGCTGGCGGCTTGAAACGAAACCTGGGTCGCGTGCTTGAAGACGGCCACATCCTGCACGCAGACAATCCAGACCCGACGTTTTTCGATATTTCGCACGTATTTCGGCCGGCCGACAGAATCGCCTATATCTCTGGCCGGCTCGAGAAAGCCGCATCCGCAGGACTTCTTTCTGGCGCTGCACTGGCTGAGCAATTAGGCGTCACAGCGCCGGTTGGGTTTGATATCGAAGACGGCATTTCGCGTAAAGTCGCCGCGCAGCTGGCAGCGCTTGAATTGCTGGCCACTGCTGAAGCCGCGGCTGCGCACAACTCATCCGGCTGGACACAGACAGCGCTGGCGGCGTCACCAGTTGTACAGCCGGCGATTGATTTCAACTTCTGCGATACCGTCAAACTGGCTGAGGTGTGCTGCGCGCTTGCTGATGCCGGGGTCATTTTGCCGGTCCGTGAATTTTTGGCTCTTACCCTGAAAGCCGCTAACACCGAAATGACGCGAGCGGTGGCCACAAATTTGGACGGAATTTTTACAAAACTTTCCAGTGACCCAGACATAATTGCTACACTTGATGGTAACGCGTATTTTCCGGCCGCTGCGGCCGCGCCTAAAACGCGCGTGTGGGCCGAAAAAGTAGCACATACACATAGCGCACGCCCGAACGATGTTGAGACGCGAGCTTATCTCGCGGCTCTTCGTAACGCGCCGATCACCGAATTGGTAAAAGAAAAGACGGCTTCAAATACTGCGGCTGCGGCCCTTGCGCAACAGTACGCTTTGTATAAACTTGCTGCTTTTGCCGCTTTTACAAAGAAATATGGAAATTGCTTGTTGACAGCAAACCATTGTGTTCTGCAAAATTATGTCACGTGAATGAAATCCGCGCGCTGCCGCGCGGGCCTCAAGGAGACGATCATGGCACGGATGCAAGGCTCTCTGTTTGCGCAGTTAAACGCCCTCGCCGCGGAAATTTCGCAGGGCTCTGTAAAGACCGCGTCGACCAAGTCGGCCGGGCCGACTCCGGCGGACCCCGGCACGTATGTCGGCGCTTCCTCGCATCCGACTGCGCATGTCGATAACAGCGTACAGTCGGCCGAGACCGGCGAGCGTGCGCGTGAGTATGAAGCCGACATCAAGAAGCAGCAGGGCGCGCTTGCTGTCGACAACACGCCTGAGATGTCGCAAGAAGGTCGGCAAGACGAGGTGCAACTTAACATTGGCGCCAACGTGGCCGCTACTGGCGAGGATCCGGCCGCCGAGAAAGATTACAAGGGCACCAAGGACGACCCCGGCACGTCGCATCCCGCCAAGGCCAACGATGGCGAGAAGTACAGCTCGGTGACGTTCAAGCAGGCGCACGCCAAATGCAACAATCTTGGTAACGAGATTCTTGCCGACCTGCTTAACGCAGCCGCGGTTTCCAACGGTGAAAAAATTGCTGGACTTCCGCCTGAGTTTTTGACGAAAAAGAAAGATTCGTCTAAGGGCGAACTTAAGGGCGGCCAGCACAAGCTTGATGTAGACGGTGACGGCAAGATTGAAGGCTCTGATCTTGCCGCGCTGCGCAACGACAAAAAAGCAGCTTTTAGCGCCGGCTACGAGCTTGCGGCTGCGATTGGTATGGATAAGGCCGCGGCCGAAGCCGGTGTTCGCGACGTTTGCGCGAATACGCTCCGCGAGGCCGACGAGATGGCGGACCTGTTCATCGGTTTCGTGACGGCCAAGACCGCGGCGTCTGACCCGTCGGATGAGGCGGCCGAGGGTGAAGATCACAGCGCCCCCGGCGACGACGAGTCTGGCGCCAGCCCCGACGGCGGCACGGGCGGCGAAGAGCTGGCTGCGACCGGCGCCGGCCCGGAAGCCATGGGCGGCGGCATGGGCGGCGGCATGGGTGGCGACATGGGCGGCATGGGTGGCGGGTCGCCGTCGCCTGACGAGGCTGTACAGGAGCTTGCGATGGCGCTGGAAGAGCTCGGCATTCCGCCCGAGGCGCTGCTCCAAGCCCTGCACTCGCATGGGGGCGCTGCGGCCGGTGGCGGCGCGGCCGGCATGGGCGGCGCTGAAATGGCCGGCGGTGCTGCTGCTGGCATGGGCGGCCCCGAAATGGCCCCGAAGATGGCTGCCGCGAACGATCTGCACGCCATTGGCGCTGCTGTTGTCAACTTCAAGCGGAGCGGCAAGTTCCAGGTCAAGGAAGCCCGCACCAAGCGTTCGCGCGAACTGCGGGACATCATGAAGCAGCACGTTCTGGAACTCGTCAACCGATAATTTCACTGGAGGTTTTTAACCATGGCTGATAACAACAACGCGCTCGTGCAGAAAGTAATCGATTACATCGGTTACTCTGACGCCGCGCTGACCAAGGCAGCGACTGTTCTCAAAGAGCGCGACGAGCAGGCTGAAAAGCTCGCCGGCTTGATTCCCGCCGCCGTAAAGGCGTGCGTCGAGAATGAGCGCATTGAACCGCAACAGAAAGAAGCCCTTGCGCGCGCGCTTAGCAACCCGGTACAGGCAATGGAGCTTGTGATCAAGCTCGCGACTCATCGCAACGCGGCTGAGCTGTCGCGTTTAGGTACGCCGGTAGCCGCTGTTAAAACCGCCGGTTACGACCCTTCGAATAGTTTGACGAGCGGGTATGTGGGTGCCCGCGACGGTCGCCTCAAGGCTTCGGACATTAAGTTGTTCCAGGGTCTTGGACTGAATCCGCCCACTACCTGAGCTACAACTCGTCCTCGAGGAACAGGATGTTCCTCAAACCAAAGAAAGACATGGAGGTCTTGATATGGCTACTGCTCCGAATCTGATCACCGAAAAGGGGTTGGATGTCAAAAAGGGCTGGTTCGACATGGCGGCGCTCGATTACGACGCCAAGCTGTCGGCCAGTGTCTCGTTTGACGTGCCCCGCGGCCGCGTCGTGTACGTTGACTCGGCGGGCGACTTCCGTCCCGGCGCGCATCGTACCGGCGTAGCGATCTTCCTGCTGAACGGCTCGACCGACGCCGACGTCAGCAACCCCGGCACGACTGCCTCTGGCAACTTCATGCACCGGGCCATCGCCCCGACCGGCAAGATGTCTGGTCTCGTGGCGACGGGCGGTTACGAAATTGCGTCGAGTGAGTTCGACACGAGTCGGACTTACACCCCGGGCGATCTGCTCACCGCTGTGGCTTCGGATTCGAATGCCACGACCGGCGGTCGGATCACCAATGCGTCCGTTACGCAGTATGTCACGCCGGTGGTCGGCGTGGTGTCGAGCGGCAAGGCCAAGAACCACAATGGGGTTTTCGCGCTGTCCTTCTGGACTGTGTGGCTCCCCGGCGCGGCCGCCTGAGTCCACCCCTAATCACCCACGGAACATGGAGGTTCCATAATGCCCACTCAGCAAGAAATCCAGCTGCTCAACGAGACTCTTTTCGAGCAGCTCGATACCCCCGGCATGCAGAAGCAGGCCGTTGATGCAGTTAACGACTTCACGCGCACCAAGATGCGTGAAGACGGGTTCTACCGGCGGATTATGCCGCCGCTCACCATCACCAATGACGAGCTCGACCGCCAGGTCGACACGGACAAGCCGGTGAAGGTGGTCGACAAGGAGCCCGATTCTCCGGCGGCTGTGTCGCTCCCGTTTGCGACGCTCCCGATTAACTTCTACATCCGTGGCCCGCGTTACCGCGTCATGTTTGACCGGATCGTGTCGCCCCGCGCGCAGAAGGACGTCGACGAGCTTCGGACTTACGTGATCGACATCCGGCAGGTGCTTTCTGACAACATGATCAAAGACATGTTGGCGGAAGAAGACTCCAAGTTCATCGCGGCGTTCAACGCCGTACTCCCGACCCCGGGTGTTGAGAACGTGGCGTCTGGCGCGGTGCAGTACGAGGAGATCCACGGCGGTATCACGCGCGAAACGCTCGTCGATGCCCTGAAGATCATGCCCCGTACGCCCTCGCACTTCGAGGTTGAGACCTGCTTGGTGAATAACATCACCATCAAGGAACTCCTCAAGTTCGGTCGCGACGAAATGGGCGGTGACTTCTCGCAGGACATCATCAAGAACGGCTGGGCGGAAACTAACTTTCTCAACACCCGTTGGATTGTGACAATCAAACGCTCGCTCGTGCCCGACGATTCCTTGTTCATGTTTGCGTCACCCAAGTTCATTGGCAAGAATTACGAGCTCGAGCCCACCACGATGTACATCCGTCGTGAGGCTTACATGCTCGAGTACTTTGCCTATAACACGCAGGGTGGCTCGTTCGGTCACACGAACGGTCTGGCCCGCGTGGACTTCAAGTGAAGTTTCTAAACTGAGGACGGGAGGCGGGCGCGTTGTAAACGCCCGCCTCCCAACCCTGTGCCAAGGAGGGCACCATGGACAATGTGAAGGCCGCGGCCGAGCAAGCATACAACACAATTGTGGCGAAGCTTGCAGCGCCATACTTTTTCGAGAAGCTCGCCGCGAACGGCGTCGCGCCGCGCTCTGAAAAGGAAGCCGCGGAAATGTGGTCCGTGGCGCAAAAGCTCCACGTGCTCTACGCGGTTGAGCAAGAGAAAGCCGCGGCTGCTAACGTTTCGGCGTTAACTGTTGCGAGCAATCAGCTGGACGCCCTGTTAGGTGTTCCAGGCGCTGCCGTAACAGAAAAGGCTGCCGCGTGGGACGACGTTGCCCGCGCCGCGGCGAATCAGGCTGACATCGCGTCGGCTGTGCTGACCCTGCAATCGGCTGCCGCGCTCGCCGCGAGCAACGCCGAGTAAAGAAACGGAGAAATTCATGACATACGTTCCGGTTACCACAGGTTTATACACCACGGTTGAGAACACGTCGGGCGCCACCGCGGTGTTCGGTTTTCTTGGCACGCACGGCAAGCGTCTTGAGGCGAACGAGACGTACACGGTCCCGGGCGACCTTGTAACGAAGCTCGGCGCGAAGCGCAGCTTGCGTCAGTTCAAGGCCCTCGAGGCCGCGCTGGTGGGCGGCAGCCTCAAGATTGTCAGCTCCCCGGCCGTCTACCTCAAGAGCACGACAGACGACACGACGGCGGCCCTGGCGCTGCACGGTCGCGTGCTCGGCACGGTCGATCCCGGCTGGGATCCGGCTGGGACCGGCACGTCCGACTGGGTACAGAACGACGACTGAGTTTTGTTGCCGGCTAACGTGACCACTGAAAAGGCTGGCTGCGCAAGCGGCCAGCCTTTTCTCGTAGGTATTCGCCATGCGCGCCATCTTTATCACTTTTGTTGTCGTGATATCTACGCTCTTCTGCGCGAGGTGACGATATGGTTGTGATTGCTACGCCAGCTTCTCAGCCCGTAATCCCGACACCCGCGCCGATTACAACCGTCGGCGGTCTTTTTCCGGTGTCGTGCGCTGGGCAGAACATTCTCAGCGCTTCGGTCAGCACAGTAAACGGCGCGCCTGTTCTTGGGCGTATGCGGTCTATTGCTGTGAACCAGGGCCAGTGCGCGACAGTCGCCTGGCAACTGCACGACAAAGAGGGGCGCCCAGTAAGTCTGCAAGCGTGCGGCTTTCCAGAAGACTTAGAAAGCTCGTCTACGGTAATCGACTATCGCGTCGTGCTTCGGTTGAAAGAGCAACTGTCGTGGGGCAATGCACGCCCGCCATTTGAAGTCGAGGCCGCGGTCGTAAACGCGGCTGAAGGGCGCGTTGAGGCGGAGTTGACCGCCGAGATGACGAAGTTGCCAGGTATTTACTACGCTGAGATGGCGCTGGTTAGCACAGTCGCAGAAAGCCAAGACCTGCCGTGCGTCGTGTTCTCTAACACGTTCTCGCTGGTCATAACGCGCAGCCTGTTCGGTCCAGACAATGAAAACGGTGGGCCGCCCAGCATCGCAGAAATCCGGCTGCATTTGCGCGACTCAAGTCCCGGCGAAAGCTACCTGCTCGATAACCTCATGTTTGATGACGCCGAGATTGCGCTGGCGATCGCGCGGCCGGTTATGTACTGGAACGAGATCCCGCCGCCGATTGACGCCGTCTACAACACGCAAAACTTTCCGTTCCGCTATCACTGGCTGGAAGGAATTGTGGCCAACCTGTTCTTCATGGTGGCCGAGCAGTACCGCCGGAATGATTTTCAGTATGCCGCCGCGGGCATGCAGATCAACGACCAGAACAAGGCGCCCATGTACGAGCAGGCCGGGCAAATGCGCTGGCAGGCGTACCGCGAGTGGGTGCGCGCTACCAAAGCTAGCCTGAATCTTGAGGGTTGCTACGGCGAAGTAACGAGCAATTACAAGTACAGCGCCTACGCCAGCGGCCTCCGGCTCCGGTACTAAATATTGGGCAAAAACCGGGCATATAGATTGATAGGGTAATAGCTATCTTGGATGGCTGGCGATAGCAACGACTCCGCCGCCATCGACGCTGCTGCGGCAGCACCCGAGTCGCTGCTGACGCCGATAAATCGGCCTTCCCGAAAGCGCTGTTCCGGCGCCCGGTGAAGTACCGGCGACCGAGAGGTCGTCGCGGAACCTACGCACTTCTGCTTGGTCAGTGCGTCGAAGCCAAAAAGGGTCCAAGCCAGCTGCAGCAAGACTGCAGCGAAGTCAACACTGTGGGATACAGTGCTCTGCCACCCGCACACCGGAGGTTGTTGCGACAGCCTCGCCTTGGGGCGTACCCCTCGGCAGAAAGTTGTGGTTTTGCGAAACGCTAGCACGTCGCAAACCCAATCCGACGGACGCGTCGGGGAGCGCCCGACCGTGGCGGCAACATCGCAGTCCAGGCTTCAGCGTGTGCCAACAAACACGTGAGCCAACCTCATGCCAAGGTCTGCGGCAGGTTGGAACCCACCAGATTGGGTTTGAGTCAATACGAGACCGTCGCCCCGGCGGGCGGCCCTGTAGTACGACATTCTGCGGCGGACGCGCGCCGAGAGCGAGCAGTCTCTGACTGCTCGTTGCGTCTTTTTCTTAGCTATCAGCGCTCTGCAGCTATAATCAAAACATGTCGCAACCGCGTTTATTTCCGTTTCGTCAGGTCGCTGTGGACAACATGATCCGCGGCGTTACGCGGGTCTGGTGGCAGCTAGAGCCAGCGTTTAACGACCCCGGCCCGCGCATTTTTCAGCTGCAGTTCGGGAACACCGGGCTGCGCGATTCTCCTGACTGGCATAACGTCGGAAACCCGATTGTTGACGGCTACGTTGCGTATGACGATGCGTGGCGCAACTCTGCCAGCGACCTGTTAACGCATTACCGGGTTACGCTGACAACCGACAAAGATATCTATGTCAGCCAAGCTGTCAGCTGTTTCGGGGAGCTGGCTGAGCGCGATTGGGTGCTATCGCGTGAAGTTATCCGGAAAGAGCAGCTCCGGCACAAGTACGTTAGTGTTTCGGGGTTTTTGCTCAAGCCCTACCGATTCGGGCGGCCGTGCAAGCGCTGTCGCGACGAGCTGTCTGGCGAGGTGCTGGACTCGAATTGCCCGATCTGTAACGGCACCAGCTTCGAGGTTGGTTATCACCCGCCGCTGGCTATGCAATGCTGGGACTTGTCAACCCAGACTATTACAGAGCAGCAAGACGGTCAGCTTAAGGGCACAACCCGCGAGAACGCCGAAGTCACCGCCCGCGTAATTGGGTTTCCGAGCATTAACCGCAACGACATCTGGGTAAACGGCACCAGCGACGAGCGCTGGTTGGTACACAGCATTCAGGTTGCGGCGGCTATGCGTGGCGTGCCGCTTGTCTACAACATTCAAATGGGGTTGATTCCGTTCTCAAGCTCTATTTACGCTATCGAGATTGGCGGCGAACCAGCCTCGCGTCCCGGGCCCGTGCCGCCGCAAATTGGCTGCGGCATCGTTCCGGTAGACCATAACTTCAACGCGCCGGATTATTTAGCGTACGCTGACGCGACGGGCTATCCGGTCGAGGGTGCGCGTGTGTATGTGTTTCCAAAAGATATCTACGATGCCGCGCAACCAGACTACCCAGCCAGAGCTAACGCTGTAGCCAGTACTACAACTGGCGCGAACGGGCGCTGGGCAGACGCGCTGTTATTAGATCCTGGCAATTACGCCGTGCTTTTTGAGAAGCCCGGCGAGTACGGCCCGAATACGCAATTTATCACGGTTGTCGCCGCGGGCCAGCTGACGGTCTTCTGGGAAACGGAAATCCTGGGAGACAGCAGCGAGGCCGTGCTTACCGAGCGCAGCGAAGGCGTGGAAACCGAGCAGCAGTTTCCCGGCCCCGCTTCCCCGCCCGACGACTTCTGGAACTTTTAGCCTGGTAATCTGAAAAGAGGCCGGCCGTGAGCGACTGTAACAATCAGCAAAACCCGCCCGAAGTCGAGGCGCTGTTTCCAGACGGCGCCAAGCCAGAGAACCGACTAAACACCGTCAGCAGCCTGTGCTCGTACGGCATGCGCCCGCACGTGATGACGGGTTTACTGCGCCAGCTACTTTTAACGCATTTTTCTGACCCGAAGAATATCGAAGAACCGCGCATTCGGCGACAGCTCGAGACGCTTGGTGCCTGGAAACCGTCTGATAACGGTTTGCACCAGGGCGGCATTTTGATAGAAAGTATTACGCGCTGGCAGCCCGCTACCGCCGACAAACGCCCGGCAATTCTAATCAAAAGAAACGCCTGGCAGTGGCAACGTGTTGGTATCGGGGATCAGGCCGGGCACAATATTTACTCGGGTGCGTCAAGTTACGCGGGGTTTTGGGCTGGCAGCCACACGTTGCAATGTCTGACGCCCAGCGCCGCAGAAAACGAGTTTCTCGCAACTGAGGTGGTTAAGTTTTTGCACCAATTTGCGCCCTGGATTCGCGAACAGATGAACTTACATAAGTTCGGTGTGAGCGAAATTGGCGGGGCAGGAGAAGTTCAAGAAGTGGTACAGGGTTACGCCGTGCCTGTTACCGTAGCGTACGTAGCCGAGGAAGCCTGGCAGCTCCAGCCGTACGCGCCGCAACTCAAGCGGATTGTTCTCAAGGCGACCGATTTACTGTCGTATTAGGAACATTTAAACACACTGTCGTCCGGGGATTTTTTTTTACGGCTGTAATGGTTGTATACTGAGCAGCATCGCATCCCCTACGACTCTAGGCACGGAGGCCTGACTCATGTCGAGTTACGTTAAGCCCCAAGTTCTCGTTTTCCAGGAATTTGCGGTCGTCCCGACGGAGATCACGGAGCCGCTTCGCGCGCACGTCTCTGGTCCGCACGCCGTCCTGCACCGCTACAACGACGCCGAAGAAAAATCGGCGGGCAAGCTCGGCGAGTACGACTACCTGAACGACACGTGTTACGCCTATCCCGGCCGGCTCCCCGGCTCGCTTGTCGATCACAGCTACACGAAGCTGTACATCGACAACGCGCTGCTCAAGTACTACGAGCACACTGTCGGCCAGGTTGGCACGACGGTATCGGCTGTTGAAGGTCGCAGCAATTGGATTGCTGCGAGCGCCGTCGCGTTCAAGAACAACGGAACTGCGTACCCGCGCAGCGCCGCGTTTGGTGACCGCGATGTGCAGCTTGGCGACGTAGCTTACCTGCGCGCCGTTAGTGCCGATAACGATTGCGAAGAGGTAACGCTGTGGACGACCGTGACCGGTTTTGCCAGCGAGACAGTTCCTTCCGACGTTGACGTCGCCGCAGCCGATGACGATAACCAAGATTCCGTTAACAGCGCCGCCGCGACTATTACAAAGACAGCCGGCCCGAATAACTGCATTTCGGCCAGCGTCGACGGGAGTGATTACGACGGCCTGCTCGACGGCGCCGTGGAAGAAGAGTACACCATCGAGGTCATCAAGTCGTCTGTACCCGGCTGCGCCGCCGCGCGGTTGCGCGTGCGCTCGGCCAGTGGTAATGACGACGTGGCCGAAGTAACGCCCGCCGATTTTGGCGATCCGACCGACATTGGTACGCGCGGACTCAAGGTCACATTTCACTATGACCCGGGTTCGGCGTGCTCGCTGGCCGCTGGTACGGCTGAAGTTGCGCCGGACGCGCTTGTCGTTGGGCAAAAGTGGAAAGTTGAAGTGAGCCAGGAGTTCGACGCCGCGGCTGCTACTTCTGGCGGCACCTACGACGGCGACAAGAACGACGTTTACATCGTCGAGTGCACCAAGGGCGGCGTGTGGGCCGATCTTCCTGAAATCACCGTGCGCACCGTTAAGGGCCTGGATTTCTCTGGCCCAACCGAGGTAACCGCCGCTAACACGGCCGTAGCTATCGGCTCTAACGGCGTGACGATTAAGTTCAACGCTGTCGTTTCTGTACAGCCGTTTACGATGGCGCCCAGCGCTGATTATCCGGTGCTGGCGTCTTCGTTGGACAGCCTGGCAGGTTTGCGTAAGGGCGACAAGTGGTACGTGCCTGTGCTGTCGAGCAAAGCTGGCGCGGTGCGCAAGCTTATCCTCCGCGATGACTTGCCCGCCGGCATCAGCTCGGCTGACGACATCGACCTGCGCTTGTTCATCAAGGACGACATCCAGGTGTCCAAGAACCGGGTGGGTTACGCGCCGCTGACGAACTACGAGCTGGAAGCCACGCAGGTTTGCGTGCACGAAGGCATCGTGGCCTACCACCCCGAGTGGACGCGCAACGGAGTCGAGCAGGCGCTCGAAGTCCGCGGCGGGTCGCTGTACATCGAGTACCGCGAGTGGCTGGCTGAGCTGGCCGACGAGGTCAACAGCCTCCAAAGCGTTTCGGATCTTGGGCAGATCAAGGGGCAGCTGCACCCGGACAACCCGCTGAAGTGGGGCGTCTACAAAGCGCTGTCGAACAGCAACGGCACGGTTGTGAAGTACACCGCCGTCGCGAACCCCGACGATCTGGACAGCTGGGTTGCCGTTCTTGACCGCGTTAAGGGTCGCGACGACATGTACAACCTTGTGCCGCTCACGTTCGACCGCGCTGTACAGAATTTGTACGCCGCGCATATCAACGGCGAGTCGAATGAGACGGCTAACAACTGGAAGGGCGGCGTGTTCGCGCTCAAGGCCCCGGCCAGTAAGAAGGTCGCGGGTCAGGGCGCGCTGATCGCCGGAGTGTCTGGCAACGTGGTTGAAGAAGTCGTGCTCGCGACGCTGGCCGATGACCCGAACGCTACAAACACGCAGTACACGCTGCTGCAGGTTTCGGGCGGTAACGGCTACTTCATCACGAACGGCGTTCAGCCTGGTGACATCGTGCGCTACCTCTACACGGTAGACGGTTTCGGCGAGGAACAGTATCAGGAGTTTGTTGTCGACAGTGTTGTGGCTGAAAGCTCGCTGCTTCTGTACGCCGGCGCTGAGGCGCCCGTGTCCGTGGCGCAACGGGTTGAGATTTACCGCAACCTGAACCGCAACGAAGTCGCTGACGCCGTAGCTACGCAAGCCGGCAGCTTTAGCAGCCGGCGCGTTGTAGCCACATGGCCCGACCAAGTAGGCGAAGCCGGCACAATGCAGCCCGGCTATTACCTGTCTGCCGCGATTGCGGGCCTGGTATCTGGCGTGGTGCCGCACCAGCCGCTGACGAACGTCGAGGTCGCCGGCTTCGACGACTTCAGCCGGGCGTACAAGTTCTTCAACGAAACGCAGCTGAACAGGCTGGCTGAGGCCGGTGTGTGGGTCGTGACGGAGAATCGCGACGGCACGCCGTTCACGCGGCACGCGCTGACAACCGATAATCTCGACCTGAATCGTCGGGAAGAGATGATTCGGCGTAACGTCGACTCGATGTCGTACCTCTTTCTCCGTCGTTTACGGCCGTACATCGGCCGCGTAAATGTGACGGACGGTATGGTGCGGTACCTGCGCGCTGAGGTCGTCAAGCTTATCGATTACTTCAAGACGAGCGGCACAACGACCGAACTCGGCGGGCAGCTGATCGACGGCGAAATTAGCGTGCTGCGGATTCATCCGCTGCTCCGCGATCGTATTGAAATTGTGCTGAACCTGACCGTGCCGGCGCCGTTGAACAACATCGAACTTCATCTCGTTGTTTGAGAATCACTAGGAGTCTTAAAACATGGCTAGTAGCAGTGTATTCGCAGCCGGCGGCGGCGCTGATCAGCAATTCAAGGGCGCGTTCCGTGCCGACGACGTGCATTTAACCTGGACGACAGGCACGTCGGCCGGCTCGAGCCCGGCGGCCTCCCCGGAGGGCGCGCTGGTGCAGCAGGCGCAGTGGTCATGCCAGCGCACGGTCAACATGCTGTACGAAATTGGATCTACCAACGTGTATTACGTTGGTAATCGGCGGCAGGGCACCGCAACGTTTACGCGCGTTGTAACGGGCGCCGCCGTGTTTAAAAATCTCGTGAGCACGTTTGGTAATTTGTGCAACCCACAAAACATGACACTTGACGCAACGGCCGCGACGTGCGTAAGCGCAACCGCAGGCGCAACCGCGGGAGCCGGCGTCACGTACACGTTAAAGGACGCCACTCTGAATCAGGTTGGCGCCAATGTGTCCGCGCAAGAGATTGTGATCAACGAGCAGCTTGGATTCATGTTTGTCGACCTCTACTACGTCTGATACGTAGCGGCCGATTAAAAACGCAAACCAAAACGGCGGTTGCGCTTTGCGCAGCCGCCGTTTACGGTATTAGGGGTCTTTACGACACCTGGGGCCTTCGGGCCCGTAACCTCACCGATTGGTGGACTATGCCAACGCCGTCACCGGCTCCCGGCGGATGTGATCCGCAGGGGCAGGCTCCGTTATATGACCCGGCCGCTGCCGCGCGCCGCAATCAGCACAAAACAGAGTACGCCGCACGAGATGCGACGGCTGCTCGCGGGGCGCAGACACACGCAGTAGCCGACCCAAATTGCAAGCTCGCCGGCTACAAGATGGGATTTCAGGACACCGCCAGGCTTTGCTTGGGGTGGATTGTTGATGGCACTGCGATTGCCAACTGCTACCGAGTGCAGATCGAAAAGCACCGCGCACCGGTAATGGCGACGCAGGTCACGCGCACGAGCAACGCGTGCTTTGGCGCTACAGAAATCACGTCGCTGGCGCCCGGTACGCCCGTCATCGTGATGCTGCACGACAAGATCGACCTGGCGCAAATCGTGGGCGCCGTGCCGACGATTTTGGATATCGGCTATCGCGGCTACCACGACTACGTTACGCAGGCTTCCCGAAAGCGCGTCGACGATTGCCACAAGAAATACCTGAAAATGCCCGAGGGCGGGCAGGTTAGCGATCTCAGCGCGTGGCGCCCGATTGACTCGACTCTTGCCAGCGAGTGGGGCGCAATTACGACGACCGGATTAGGTATTACTCTCGACGACTTTATGGCGCGTATGTCTGTAAACGAGTTTACAGGCGTGTTTGCGTTCTATCACGACTCAATGCTGCGTGTTGCCGGTTACAACATGCAGATGTGGACAGGCGGATCTGAACGCGACGCCTACGTTGACCAGGGCGAGTACAACGATACGCAAGGTTTTGCACCCTACCCGTGGGAGGCGATGGGGATTCTGCAACCCGGCGGCGGCAACGACATGGTGCAAAAGTACGACTCGAGTACGTACTTGTGCAGCTCAGGCAAGCCGTATTACGCGCACTTTGAAAACAAACACGAATATCAGCAGCCGTATCACCGGACGCAGGTATTCATGGGATATTTGGGGCAAGGCGGCCGGCGTGTTGTGCACGCGCCCCCGGCCGACGTTGCCCGCTGGACGTACCAACCGGGCACAGCTGGTCCGAGCGGCCCCGTTTATGATTCGCAGCTTGACAGCACGCTCGGCACAGCGGAGCCGTGCACGCCAGGCGCCGAAAAACTGCGCGATTTTCCGAATGAGAACAAGCCAGCGTGTGGGTTGTTTGAAGAGAACACCGGATTAGACGGAAGATATTTTCTGGCGAGCGCGAAAGGCATCACGCTCACAAAGCGAATGCTGTTGCCGCAGCCCACGCGGTTGAAGCGTCCCGAGGCCGGCGACGGTGACAGCGCTGAAAAGAACTACAGGGCTGCTAGCAAGCACGGCAGTGGCCCGACGCATTCGATTACAGGCGATCTTGAGGCCTCTGGTGCGTTTCCTAACCTACAACGCGCCAGCGCGGTGCTGGACTTACACGGGTACTTATTCAACTACGCTGGATTGCACCCGTTTCACTGGCACACCAACGACTACAAAACCTGGGAACAGGATGAGCTACAGTACGCGAGTTACAACCAGGTTGTGCCTGATTACAAAACACTTGTCGGCTCGATGTACCTCAAAGAACCAAAGCCAATCCAGCCACTTAAAATTGACCATCGCTACAATACGCAGAACTTCTATGAGACGGAAGCGTACGTTTCGCTTTTAGAAGACGGAAGCGTTGTGATCGGCGACGGGTATGGCGCTGAGATTAAGATGAGCGGCGGCTGCCTGACGCTCTCGGCGCCTGGCGACGTGTGGGTCAAGTCTGGGCGGCACACGCAGCTGTGGGCCGGCGGCGACGTCATCCAGCGCGCAAATGGCGCGGTGGATATCTCCACCACAGAAAAAAGCGTGCGCATCAAAGCCGAGCAGAACGTCATGGTTCTGGCCGGCAACGACAGCTCCACGCGCGATGGCGGCATTCTGCTTGAAAGTCGGTCGGCAAAAACGGATTACAATTTCGATACAGTCGACGAAGATGCGCGCTTCGGCGGGATCGTGCTCCGCGCACCCAAATCGAACGTGGTGAATCTGGCGCATCAGATTTACCTGCGCACCGGCGGCGGGGACAGCGGAATCGCGCCTGGAAACATCACTATTGACGCAGGGCGCGGCGAAGCCGACCTTGTTACCAAAAGCGACCAGCTGTTTCACTACGTCGGCGAGAGCGGCACGGTTGGACACTTTTTCCGCGCGAGCGCTGACTCCAAAACGCAGAAGGCGAACTACTTTACACGCGATTATACGTTGTTAGCGGGGCCACTTGGCCTTGACGGCGCACTATTTGCTAACGGCGCAATTATCGGCAACGGAAATGTCATTGCAGCTAAGGGGGCTGTTCTTGCTGAGCAGGGCGCGCCGTATGTCGGGCCGTGTGACGCTGATTGTCGCGCGCGAATCAACGAAACGTTGGACAAGGTGCGACAATACGCCGACGAAATTATTCCCAACATGGCTGACAGCGTAGATAAAACATATCTGGCCGGACTCTGGTACGACGACAAACAACCCGGGAACTCTGACACGATCAAAAAGATCGAGTTTTCGTTCCGGACAGACAAGCAGTACAGCGTGCCGGATTTTCTGCTTTACGAAGATCGGTGGCAGCAGCTTGCGCGGCTTGCCGGTAAAGTCCCGGCCCGCTGGAAAGAAAAGCCGGTCAAAACAAGCGCGGCCGGCGAAACTTACCCGTTTCCGGGCAGGCAAAAACTTGTTGAAGAAAGCGCGTTTGTTACGCAAAATTTCACCATCGTCGAGAGCGCAGACGGAAACCTTCGCGACAAGCGCCGCAACTCAGGCTCCGGCGCTGTTGCCGACGCGTACGCTACGCCCAGGTTGGCCGAGCCGAAAAAGCAGCCGCTCAACGACGACGAAAATGGTTACCCGATTATTGGAACAGCTAGCACTTAAAGGAGGCCGCCGTGGAATTAGTCGAAAACCCGTACGTGTCTGAGTTCACCAAAAAAACACTCGAGCAGTTTGGCTGGAAAGACAAGGATCCGATTCCAGCCGACCTGGGCACGATGTTAGTCAAACTGAAGGACAGCTTGCCCGCGTCAGCACGAACTGACGTGCTAATCGACGCCGGGCGATTGCCGCCTGACGCGCTGCAGCAAATTAAAGACATGCTGGCGACAGCAAAAAAGGTTGGCGACACGCGAAATCGGCAAACCGAGCTTGAGGCGCAAACTGCCAACATGACCCCAGAGGTTGCGGCGCTGTATCAACAGCTCAACGCTGCCGAGATTATTGATGACAGGGCGGAGGAGCCAGCAAAGCCAGCCGACGAGCCTGCCCCGCCGGCCGCCGCCGCCGAGCCGGCCGCAACGCCAACCAGTAGCCCAGTTAACGAAGGCCCGGGCCCGGCACCCATGGTAATCCTGCCGTTCTGTCCCCGCTGCGGCTGGGATATGCGGCAAAAGTTCGACACAGAAATCACCGATACCGACAAGCAAGACTTTCTGGCGTCTGTGCTTGGTGGAACTCGGTTTAGCCGCACGTTTGAACTCTTCGGCGGCGCCTTAAAGTTGACGTTTCGGTCGGTGCTGGCCGAAGAAAACAAGCTCATTCACCGGCAGCTGGTGCTCGATCAAAAGGCCGGCGAACTGGCGACGTCAGACGAGTGGGTTTTGCGCATGCTTGAGTACCGGCTGGCGTGTTCGCTGGAGCGGCTGACTGACAAGGTGGGCAAGGTGCTGAATATTTTGCCCCCACTGCTGGAATATCCGCACACGCCGCCGGAAGATAAGCCGCTGCAGACGGCGCTTGTGCCCATGCTGGCGTACATCAATACCAGCGTGCTGGCACATGAAGTGACTCGACGATTGGCGGCGCAGCAATTGCGCCACTTCCAGCGTGTCGTAGAGGGTCTTGAGGCTATGGCGCTTGAACCAAGTTTTTGGAACGGGATCGGGTAGCCGCCTACATGGTGCGGGCTGCTGCTTCCGGGTTAATCGACTACACCCGGGCCGATCCCAAAGATATCAATTGGAAGATGCGCCATCGGTTAATGTTTGCCGAAATGCAGCGCCGAGAAGAGCTTGCGCTGCTGGACGTCGTGCACCGGCACTGGCTGACGTATGTGCTTAAACAAAATTTGACGCCGGAAAGCGCGGAAAATGTAAAAACGCGGGCCAGCGAGTCTTTGAGTTTGCTGCAAACCGTCATTTTTCCGTGGCGAGAAGGCGAAAAAGCGGCTACGCAAAAAGATACAATTAATGACACGCAAAACATGATTGAACGCTACAAGGCGTGGCAGGCGACGCTGAAAAAGAAACAGCAGCAGTAATTTTATGGCAGATCCGTACCCTATTCCCGGTAACCCCTGGTCGCCTACTTTGGCGCCAATGCGGCCGCCTGCATACTCACCGGTACCGATGAGCGGTATGCCTGGCGGGGAAGCCGGGAGTCTGGCCATGATGCTGTTTGGCATTCCGATGCTGCAGCAGATGGCCGGCCCAGGAAATTTCATGGCAAACATGATGCCCGGGCAAAACGTCGCGGATCAGCTATTGGCAGCGCGCTACCAGCAGGCAACACGTAGCGCCGCGCTGGCTGCAAACGCCTCCGGAAACGCCGATGTTTCGACCAAAATTCAAGGGTTCGCGACCGCGTTGGTTGGCGGCGGGGCGTCGCCACTGAATAAAGAAAGTGCCGACAATATTGCCGGCATGCTGAATAACCCGGTCGGAAAACAAGTGCTCGGCAGTATTATGGGTCCCGACACGCTTGAAGGCGTTATGTTTGGCTCAAAAGGTGACCCAGCCTTGCTAGCGGCCGCTGTTAACAAAATCGGCTTTTATCGGCGCGATACGTTAGGCGGCGAGCGCATGAGCGGGCGATCGCTCGAAAATCTTACAAAGTCTGTGCACGCCAACATGTACGGCCCGGGCGCCGACATTGACGACATGCACGGTTTTTCTGGCGGGCAATCCGCGCAGATGATGGAACATTTGTTTCAGCGCGGCATGTTGCCGCAAAGCCTCGGGGCGCTGTCTCCGGCCGAGCGCGTTAAAGCTGTATCGGAGAAGGCGCGAGACGAACCCACGATGAACCGGCTGGCTGAGGAGTTTGCGCATCGCGAACTTCTGAAATCAGACACTAAATTTCACGGGCGTACGTTTGCCGAAACCACCGAAGAAGAGCAGAAAAATATTGTCAAAGACCAGCTGCCGACTTATCGCGGCCGGTTAGACGACACGATGCGGAAGATTGACGACTTCCGAGAAGCCGACCACAGCGCTAAATCGCCCGCCGAGATGGAGAAAGAACTCGGCGGGCTTGAAAAACTTGGCGGTTACGATCTTGCGGCCGGCAATGTTGACGCGTCGCGCACAGCTGACAAAGTAAAGAAGTTTAGTGGTGCCGTTGCCGCTGTTCGGGAAATCTTTGGCGACAACGGCAATACCAATGCGCCAATGCCGCAACTGTTGGCAGCTCTCGAGCATCTAAGCCAGGGGACAATTTCGCAAGTCGGCGCTGGTAAAGTTGAAAGCACGCTTAGGCAGCTGCGGCTGTCAGCACGCGACGCTGGCATGGGGTTTGAGCAGCTCGCCGGAATATCAGCGCAAACCGGCGCGTACGGCGACACGCTCGGCTTGTCGCGCACAATTTCGACGCAAAACACGTTGAACGCCACGATGATGTCGAAAGCCATGCGGGACGCCGGCGCTTTTAATGAGCACGGATTTGGCAAACTGAATCAAGCAGAAGCCGGGCAAGAAGCCGCTATGCGGATGCAGCGCGGCGATGCTTCCGGCGTAGGTGTTACGCTAGCCGCTGTTGCCCGAGCTGTTGAAAGTAATCCGGAAGCCTACAAAAGCAGCCCTGAGTTGCAAGCAATGGCCAAGGCGTACAAAGAAGGCAAAGAGACGTTTACTGTTGGCGGCAAAACACACAACATTGCCGAAATGGCCGGAATGGGCGGCGCGCAAGCGGTCACCAACTTTTTTGCCGCCCACGGCGGAAATGTCAACACGCTGCGCGCATACGCTATTGACCCGAATACGCAAGAAAACATGAAAGCGGGTTACGTGTATCGGGCGCAGCGTTACCAGTTGCAGCGCGATATCGCCAACGAGGTCATGAGCCACGAGGTAATGCAGCAGGTAAACAGGCCAGAGTTTGACGCGGCCGCGATTGCGTCGGGTATCGCGCCCGACAGGTTAGAAGCACAGAAACACGGCTTTGCGAAAGACTTCAGCCTGCAGCTCACAAAAACGATCATGGAAGAGACTGGCTCCATGGACGCCACCAAGCGCGCAGAGCACTTGCAAGCCCGCGCACCGGAAATGCTGAAAGAAATGTTTGTTCGCCAAGGTCTCGATCCGGTTGTTGCCGAATCCCGCGCAGCAGCGCTGCTTCCGGCGCTGTTGGGCGGTACAAAAGCCGAGCAACTTGACAACCTGGGCAGAATGGCCGCCCAGTCTAACGCGTTTGTCGTTGCACGAACCGGCCACGGCATTGTCGGCGAAGACCAGCTTACAAACAAGCGCACGTTACAATTACTCGAGCGCGAACAATATGTGGCGCAAAATCGCGCAGAACGGCACGCTCGTATGACACGCGGGCACGAGACAACCATCGCACAGCGGCTCGGAGACGAGTTGGACCGCATCGGCACGTCCGGCACGTTTGACGCAGGACGATTCGCGGCCAGCATCGGCAACGCGTTGAAAAAAACGGAATTGCGAGACGCTTACGCGCCAGAGCTGGCTGGCGCATTTGCCGGAGCGTTGAGCAATTTTAATTCCGCCGCCGTGAACACCTCTGATGTAACAAAAGCTTACGCCGAGGCACGAGCCGGCGGCCCAGGCGCCGCCGCCGCTATCGAAGAACTCAAAAGCCTTGCGGGTGTTGATAGCGACACAGAGGTCGTTTCGAGCACCGACATTGCGACGAAGCTCAACACTAAAGCAGACGCAGAGATCACAGCACTTTATCGAGCGCACGTCGGCGGGACAGCAACATCTCGTGCAGACCAAATCGACGCGATTTCAAAATCTCACGGCATTGGCGCAGTCGAGGGCGTTCTCGACCCGGCTAAGAAACAAACAACACTGGCGCAGCTTGAAGCAACCGCGAAAGCACGGCGCGGGCAAGCTAAAGGCGCATCACCAGAAGAAAGAGAACAAAACAAAAAAGAAATCGGCCGCGTGGAGCAGCTGTCGTACGCGATGATGAACGCTGATGACATGGACGCCGTCGAAGAAGCTTCCCGGGCGTTAGCAGAAAAAACAATTGAGACACAGGGTTTAGCTGGCGACGCCGCCGAGCGCACGAAAGCTAAATTCAAAGCCGCGGGGCTCGGCGACAAAACGGCGCTCGCTGAACTTGAAACATTTGTCGATGAAAACGATTTTACGCAGCTGAGCGGCCTGCACGGATCCAGCGAGCTTGCGAAGAAAGGCATTGTTTTGAGCAGCGCCGGCGTCAGTGAGGGTTTTGGCGACGCGATCGAAGAAGAAAAACGCGTTGAGGCTGCTACATTAGCGGCAAAGGCGAAACGGCTGAAAGATAGCGCGACGGCCGCCGGTTCGACCACGCCGGACGCCGCTGCCGACGGGGCTACCACACCGCCGGCCGACGGCGAGCGAGTAGCAACGGCTGAAATTCGGGCTGAAACAGTACAGCTTGCGGCAGAAACAGTGAGCTTTTCGCGGGGCCGAGAAGACGACCGCGCGAGCGGCAGCGAAACACGCGCCTCCGCGGCGGCCGCAGACGCCACGCGCGAGACAGGGCAAATTTCGCCGGTTTCTTTGTCCAGCACAGAGGGTAAAAACGAACTTACTATTAACGGTACGTTGCAAGTGCGCGGCATGCGCGAAGCTGTGCTGGCCGCCGTAGGCCAGCCGCCCGTTGACACCGGCGACGGCGCCCCAGTGTTTTCGTGACATTATGGCAACTAGCGTATTCACACAGTGTGACGGCGCCGTGTACACAGTAAAACTTGACTGTGCCGACGAGGCCAGCGCTGTTTTCAAGATCATGTTTGACGGCAGCATGCTGTCTGTACCGGTGACTGGCTTTACGCTGGAGCAGTCTGGCAACTTTCAATTTCTGCACACAATCAACAACTTCGTGTACGCATACGTGTTTGGCGACCGCGTTGGCGAGTTGCGCGTGTCTGGAATGGGGTTCGTTGCGCCGACATGCGGCCCCGCCGGCGGCAGCGGCTCAATGTGCGAACTGCACGCATTTTATCAGACCAACAAACTGTCGCGCAGCCGGCGCGCCATGGCTATTTCGCTGGGCGGGTGTGGCGCGCTTTGGGGTTTTTTAACGGGCATGCGGCTTGAACTGCCGCGACCTGACGTATTGGTCGGCCAGTGGGCGTTACAGTTCAATGTGCTGCCGCAAACCGACGTGCCGACTGCAGTCGACTTTGACGCTTCTTCACGTACCGACATTGGGTACACAGGATGATCAATCACGCGCGCACATTGCTGTTGAACGTTTCTGGCGCAAGCAGCCAGCCCCAGTACGTTGGCGAAGAGTACATTCCGGCCAACTTTGTGCCGGTTGTGTTACCTACATATCTGCAGCTTCCGCGGCGCATTTTGTTCGGTACTGCGCCGGACCGCTATTTCATGAACTTCCGGGCGCAGGAGCTGATGCGATATTTGCACGAAACAGAGCTGCAGGAGTTCGTGTACCAGTTGGACCCCCGCGTCACATACTGGCCGCCGCTTGACGCGCCGTTCTTTTCGGCCGCCGCAAAGATATCTATTGACCCCGAGGTCAGCAACATGAGCCGCCTGAGCGTGCAGGGCCAGCCGGCCGCGCTGAACGGGGCTGGACAGAGTTTTCGCGAGTACATGGTCGCTATTGAAGACGCGCAGGTGACAATCTCGGCAGTTATTGGGAGTGCCCGCAGCACGACGCCGGTTACACTGGCAGCCGGATTAACAGCGGCAATTCCTTTTCCAGACAACGCGCTGACGCTGAAAATTGCGCGTCCGCAAAACGGCGCGCGCTGGGCGGTTACAACGATCGCAAAACCGGCGCCGGCCGTCACAACACTGCTGCCGACACTGGAATTACTAGGCGAGCCGTTGTTTTTAGAGCTTTTCGGTGTTGCGCCGGTTGAGCCATACACTACGTTTAAGAATCTGTGGTTCGATCACCCGAGTCCTGTGTATCGCATGGGCGGGCTGGTACTCGCCATGATTTACCGCACTGAAAAAGCCAGGAGCCAGACACGTGGCGGCAACTGATCCATACATCACATCGTCATTCAGGATCTCGGCGCAGATCGGCGACGTTGTTTTCCCAGACGTCGTGTCGATTCGCGCATCTTTCGGCCTGAACTCAATTCCCACAGCTACGCTCACAGTCGCAACCGGCAAAGAAGTGCGGTCTGGTGAGCCTGCCACAATTCACAAGCAGCGTAAAGATCTGCAGCCCGGCGCGCTGGCTATCGTGACGCTGTCAGTCACGAATCATGACGGCCGCACGAGCATGATGGATGCCGGCACGTACGTCATTTTTCGCGGCAAGTACGCCGGTATTGGCTATCAGCGCAGCCACAACAGCGCTAACTACGCGCTGCAGCTCGTGCACTGGCTAGACGACGTCAACCAGGGTTCGATGGTGAACGGGAACTGGTTTCCCGGAGCGCCGTATGACCTGGCGCAGAACGCCGGCTATTACGCGCTGCAAAATACCGAGGGTACTGCCGGCGCTGACAAAGAACACAGTCCAATTCCGTCGCTGGACTCGCGCGGCGAGATCATCAACATTGACAACATCAGCACGGACATCTGGGGTAACGTGATGTACCCCATTTTCAAAAAGATCGCGAGTTGGCCTTTACCGCGCTACCAAGACGACGCTGCGGTCCCCACTTACGATCAAAAACAGCCGGTTCTTGACGCGTTGCAGCGAATGACTAAGGACGGCCCCGGCCGGGATTATTACGTACCGCTAGGCCTTGCGCTCGAAGATTTGAAAACAGCGAATGTCAGCTGGGCTGTCAAACAGGCTATCGCAAAAGACGCGACAGAATCTTTTGCGTACACGACTTTTTGGAACAAACTTGTCGGTGAATACGCACCGCAGTTTTACTTCGCTATATCGCCCAGCGCGGAGTTTGCGCTGCCTATTCCGTTTTTTGCCGGTTTAAGGGTTCCGTATTTAACCATCCTTGCGGACGAGTACAACTACGCAAATTTTAACGCCAGCGTTTTGCAGCAACTTGAATCCGTCGACATTTTTTACTCGACCAATGCTGACACCGGCTATCAAATTGGCGCCAGGCGCGATTTTAAACCGCTGCCGACATTCAAGTTGCCGCTGGGGTTTTACCCGCCGACAGACGCGCCCGGTAGAAACATCCGCGGCTTTAAACTATTGAAAGAACCGCCAACGTGGATGACGAACATTACGCCAAACTCGTCTTTTGCGCCGCGGGCCACCGGCACGGCAGGAAGCCCGAAAGACACTACAACACCGCGCGGCGGCGCACGGACAACAGCCGAGGATCTTTACACCGCCCCAGAAGCGACAATCGCGCAGCAAACCAGCGCGGCTGCCACAAAATTTGCCGAGCACTGGTACAAAACAGAAGTGCTTTATCAGCGTCACGGCGAGCTGTCCGGCAAACTGCGATTTGATATCGCGCCGGGCAGCATTATCGGTATTCAAACGCCGCCCATGGATTTAGAAGATCCTGACGTGCTCTACGCAACTGTGACGCAGGTAGCTTTTGCAATTGACGCAGAGCGCGCCACAGCCGGCACCAGTTTTACGGTGGCGCATATCCGCACGACTGAAGAAAACGAAAACACGACGCTTACAAGTGACGCGCCGCCGCTGTACAAAAATGCGTGGGCTGGCGGGCCGCTTGCGATAAGGAGTTAATCATGCCAGACGACAAACTCAAAGGCATGCCGTCTATTTTGGGCGATGTGCCGGCGCCGTTTTCCGCACCAAGCCGCCCGCACGGTGTCAGTGAAGATTTTGATACCACCTACGCCGCGTGGCAAAAACAGCGCACGCCTGCAACAAACACAAAAGTGCTGGCGTCGCTGCAGCCAGTTATCGACACGGCGGTCTCAAGCTACGCTGGCGGAAACGCCGGACCGACAATTCGGTCGCGCGCCAAACTGATGGCACTTAAAGCGCTGGAAACGTACGACCCGAAACGCGGAAACGTCCGCACACACATGCTGTCGCAGTTACAGAGTCTGCGGCGTATAACCGCGCAAGAACAGAACATTATTCGTATTCCGGAGCAGGTCGGTCTGGACTTTCAAAGGTTGCAAGAGAGCGAAAACGAGTTGCGCGATCGCCTTGGCCGCGACCCCACAGACGACGAGCTGGCTGACAGCACGATGTTGTCCTCGCGGCGCATTCGCAAGATTCGCGCGTTTCAACAGCCGCTGGCTGAGGGAACTACCACGACAGAAAACGACTACGAAAACGAAGACGCGGATATCGCCAGCAAAATTCCGGGCCACGACACCGGTGCGCAAGCGTGGATGAACTTTGTCTATGAAGATCTTGGCCCGACAGACAAATTAATCATGGACATGTCGCTTGGGCGTAACGGCCGCCGGCGCACAAGCACGCAAGACATTGCGCAACGTTTGAACATTACATCAGGCGCCGTAAGTCAACGCGCTGCCAAGATTCAAGCCATGCTCGATAAGCGGTTTACCCAAGGTGGATTTTAAGGAGCAGCCATGAGTCACGGTACAAAAAAAGCTTCGGTTGACGGAGCGTTTAGCGCGCGTATTATCGAGCTTGAAACAACAGCGCTGCAGCTGGCTGATCAGTTTCAGACGCTAGACAACTTTCGGCCGTGGGTTGTGCCACAGGCGCTCAAAACGCGCGACCTGCTGGATGTCCCGTCACTGCACGAGCCGGCCTGGAACCGCAACAAGCTGAACGAGATGTACTCCGAGCAGGTGCTAAGCGGGCCCGGAAGTTCCGGCGGCACGGTGGCTGATCTCATCGGCATCAAGTGGCAAGTTGACTTTATGGCTACCGAAGAGCGGGCATTTCGGTTTCGGCACGCGAGCTACGCGCGCTGCGCCTCGTTGATGCACGGGCGCCTCGACGGCCACGGCCAAAACCCCGACAGTGTTTTTTCGTACTTCCTCGCCAGCGTTGAAGAAGTAATCCAAGCCGGCGAGTCACACGGCGCGCCGGATGACCGAGATGTAGCCCTGGCCGCCCGCACCGCATAACTGGTTTGAGGTACCGTATGACTGTTGCAGATTACGCAAACCGCAAATACGACTACCTGGCTTTTCGCAATGTCAGCGCGACTGGCCAGGCGCAGTTGGGTCTCGCGCTGTACGACGGCGACACGAGCGGGCAGATTTGTACCGGTATTCAAAAACTGGCGCAGCGCTGGGCGCTGGAATTTCTTACTGAGTTGGGCTCGATGCGCGGCCTGCCGACACGAGGCTCGACGTTTATGGCGCTGGTTCGCCGTGGGGCGCTGCGCACACGCAGTGACGTAATTGCAGCGTTCAACACTGAAAACATGTATATCACGAGAAATCTGCTGCTTGAAGAGTACACCGGCATGCCGGATGACGAGCGGTTTGCCGCGGCTGATTTAACGTCTGTCGCCCTGTTGCCTGGCTACATGAACTTGCATGTTATGATCACCAGTCGCGCCGGTCTGTCGCGCGCTGTTATTTTGCCTATTGAAACACTGCCGTAGGTGCGTTATGGCCTTGGAAATTACCAGCCTGAAAGAGCTCGATACCGCGCAAATTGACGCAATGTTTGCGACGTTCACGCAACTGCTGCAGGAACGCCACCCCGACGTTGAGCTGACACGCGGCGTGTTTCACGATCTGGTTGTGTACCTCAACGCCACTTTGAACGCCGCTATTCGCGAAAACATCGCCCGCGTGCTGGCCAGCAACAGCCTGCAGCAGATCAACGCAAATCCAGCACTGGCTGACGCCGCCCTGGTCGACAAGGTGCTGTCGAATTTCAACCTGACACGAGACACCGGCGCCAGAGCTGTTGGCGAAGTGACGATTGTGCTGAACCAGCCGGTGCAAACCACAATTTCGTCGGCTGTCACGTTTTCGGCTGACGGTATTCAGTTTCGACCGACGTTGTCTTTCGTGGCGCTGCTGCCGGGAACTACCGCGACACAGGACTACGAGCGCGAAATGTTGGCCGTCGGGGATGGCACATACACAGTGAACATTTTGGTGCAGGCCGTCGTTGTAGGTACAGGTGGAAACATTCGCCGTAACACAAAATTGACCTGCGACACGATCATCAATAATTCGGCGCGGGCCTTCGCCGCGTCTGACTTTGTTAACGGCGCCGCGCCGCTGAGCAACGCAGATTACGTTAGCCGATTGTCAGGCGGTCTGGCCGCCAAGGTTATCGGCGGGCGGCAGAACTACATTGCGACAATCCGCAACCAGGCGGCGTTTGCCAACATCCCGCACATCTCGGTTTTGGGCTGCGGCGACCCTGAGCAATTCCGTGACCAGCACGGGCTGTTTCCGATTTCAGGCGGCGGCAAGATAGATATCTATTGCCAGACCAATGCCGGCGCGCAGGAGCGGGAGCATATCTTGCCGGCTGTCTACAAGGGCCAAGCTGCCACTGGCGCACTCTGGCAAGTCGCTATTCCGCGTGATCTGGCGCCCGGCCTTTACGAGGTTGTTCGGGTGGCGAGGCCGCTGGATACAACAGCTACCGGCTATTCAATCAGCCGAGACGACCGGACGCGCGATTTTGACGGGCTGGATTTCGCCCCAGACCTGCGCGGCCCCGAAAGCGCGTACACGCGCTATCAGACGGCTGTAATCCAGTTCGTCGACACAGATACCAGCTCTTCTGGCCTGACAGTCAACAGCAGCACAGCTTTGTATTCGGTGACGACAGCCAGCCTGCCGCTGATCGCAGAAATTCAAGATTTTCTTTCCGACCGCGATAATCGCTCCCGGGCCGCCGATGTAGTCGTCAAAGCCGCGGTTCCGTGTTTCACAAAGATATCTTTTGACATCCGCAAAGACGCTAACGCCGCGGAGGCCGACACAGCCCCCATCAAGACCGCCATCGTCGCCGCCGTGCGCGAGGTTGGCTTCTCAGGGCAGCTGCACGCGTCGCGCATTAGCGCGGCCGTACAGCCGTTTTTGAGCGGCAGGGCGTCTGTGGGCGCCATCGACATGTTTGGCCGCATCCGCAGACCTGACGGCTCTGTGGGCTATATCCGGGACAGCGCAGTACTGCAGATCCCAAACGACCCAGGCCATATGGTTACCGGCAGAACAACAGCGTTTCTGGTTAACGAGGCGGACATCTCGATTTCGTTCAAAGCCGCCGGATTTGCCGACTAAGCAGGTGAGCTATGGCCGCACAGCAGTTTTTCTACCCGGGTAACGACTTTGAGCGGGCGCGCGTCTTATTGGGGCTGCTCGGCAGTTTCTGGGCGCGCACGTATACGGCAGTAGATCAAGTTTCCTCGTACGCCGAAATTACAGGCGCGACAGCGGCTCAGTCCCATCGAAATTTGCTCGAGTCAGTAGCGGCGCTGAGCCGTTACGAAGTGCCGCTGTATCACACCGAGCACTGGACGCCGTTAACGGTGCGAAAAAGCCAAATGAACGCGGGCAAAATCGGCCAGGCCCGTTTTGACATCGACGCGCTGGTATTTAATCAGTCGCCAGAGCAGTTTAACCGCCCAATTGCGCGGACAACATACGCGTTTCCAAAGCCTGCGAAACTAGCCGAGGCGCCGCAGATATTCAACAAGCTGCTTTTTCCAACGGCTGCGCTGACTGAAAACGTTGATTACGCGCTGGATACATCGCGCAACGCGATCGTGTTCATCGAAAACCCGTTTGACAACCCGGGTTTTCTGCGGCGCGCTATTTACGCTGGCAACCAGCTCGTCGATGAGGAAATCACGATCTGGATTTTTCACGGTAAATTCGATTACGACTACGTGTTTACGCAGTTCGGTTACGCGCTTGGCGTGCGGTTGAGCACTAGTCAAGGCTACAAAGACCTGATGAACGCCGTGTTCAGCGGGCTCGTGAGTGGCGGAGCGGCTGCGGCAGACCTTGATTTGGCTTTTTCGGCTATTTGCGGCGTGCCTGTGGCGCTCGATGACCGCGAAACAGTCGAAACGATGCAGCTTGACGCGCACGGGCTGTTCATTGCGACCGACAAAAACGTGTACAGGTTTGCCGCTACCGCCACACCGGTCGCGGCTGTTGGCGATATTTTGCGCGCCGGCGCGCCGCTGATCGACGCATTGCAGATTTACGAGCTGACAGCCGGGCAAATTCCGGCAGAAGTCAGCGCGCTGGCTTTAGATAACAGCTTTTTGGCCACGTGCTTTTACTCAGACCTGGTTTTTGAGAACAAAAACGTGCCGCTGGAGGTAAATACCGCGCACCCTAGCGGCTACACGTACGTCAGCTTCGGTTTGGGGGGTTTTCCGGCCGATGTCACACGGTTTTTTGACGAGTTGCACATGCGCGGCGTTGAAGCGGCCTTAAAACCGCTCGATCTGTGCGACAAAACACGCCCGCGCCGTTGCACGCTGGCTCACTACCTCGACAAGCGGGCACAGCCGGGCTACGTAACAGATCCACAGGTTTATCCGGTCGACGAACCTGGGCCGCAGCACCTTCCGTCAACTATTAACCCGCTGCAGTTTATTGTGGCAAATATTCTGCGCAACAACGTATTTCTTGTACGAATCAAAGGCGCCAAATTGGGGCAAAATCGGCTTGGTCTGTACAATATCAGACACCTGCGGCAGTTGTTACCCCCCGGCGCCGCCATGATCGTAATTTACGACCTTGGCGCGCAGCGGGACACGTTAGATGGGACGCAAAACCTGACTGAAAACCTGGCGTTTTTCACTGGAGCAGCGCCCAAAACAGACACTGTTGGAGTGGATCTGCTGACCGATAAAGGCGCTACCGTACGTGTGTTCTCCGGAACGTGCCAATGAGGAATTATCATGGCGGCTGACAAGGTTGGAAAAAACGGCTCGGGCGTTCGCGGGCATGTCAGCCTTTGGCGTGTCACCGCGGACGGCGTGCTGACGCCGCTGCACAGCCAACCCAATCAAATCCAGTATTCGTGGGGTCACATCGCCGCCCGGCAGCTGGGTTTCCGGCCGCAAGCCGGCAGGCCGTCGTACCACATCTCGGCTATGTATATCGAATTTGAAAACGTCGGTGCTCCCGAGGATCCGCTAACAGTGGCGTCTTTTGGTCGTGACCTAAACCTGGATTACTACAACGACCTGGTCAGCAGCGCCACGCAGGATTTTCTGCGTGTCCCGCTCCGCCTCGAGCCGACGCTTGGTGTTTCAACGGATTACGAAGACTATTTCACGGTTGGACAGTCGGGCAACCAGCTTACGTTTTTTGCGCAAACCTCCGGGTTGCTTGGCGTCCACGGCAAGTCGTTTAGCCACTCGGTAAACAGCAAGATCTCCGCGGCGGCGCTCGTAGCTACGCCCAACTTCAGCGACGCCACACAAGACGTGATTTTTGCGCGTACAACGTTCGCGTCTGGCGACCAGGTGACCAAAGAAGCGTCAGCACAAATTGGGATCACGTGGGATATCGCGTTTGAATAATACGGGCACGGACGCTTTGGAGGACACGGATGTCCAACAACAACTGGCTGAACAATATCAAGCACGTCGCCGCCGGAGAGCCAGTAGAGGCCGGCGTTGTATCGCGACCTGACCGTACGCTTGCGGACCGCACTGAGTACCTTAAGCACCGCTTAGACGCCGCGGAGCTTGGCCGAGCGGTGTTTGATACAGGCGCTACGATTGCGCCTGACGTGCTGCCCGGGCAACCAGTGTACTGGAACGCGACGACGCAGTGTTATGAGAAAGCGCTGGCGGCAGTCGAGAACAACGCAACAACGCAAACGCTAATTACAACGCCGTCTTCAGATTGCGTTGGGCTCTGTTTCAACAAAAAATCAAGCACACTCGGCGACATTGTGCTGCAAGGCATCGTACGCTTCCCGCCCGCTGCTCCCGGGTTGGCGAACGATCTTGCAAATGCGATTACCGGCCCAATTGCGCCCGGTAAGTATTATCTGTCGGCGGTTGAGCCTGGCAAACTCGTTAAGCAACGGCCGCCTGTCACCGTTACGGTATGCCACGTACTCGGGCCCAAAGACGCCTGCTCTGCTGATACGCCCTGGGTTATCGTGGCGCCGCAGACACGCGATTTCCTTGAAGATCATGTGCACTACCGGTTTGAACTGGTAGCGCGGCCCGCCGGCACGCACAATCCGACCACAGCGGCCTCGAGTGGACAACACGCAATCACAAACCCGACTGTTTTGCGTAAAGGCTGGCTGCCGGCAAATCACGCAAGTTTCAATGGGCGGGCACCCGTCGGCGCAGCGTTCGGTTACAACCTGGCACAGCACCCAGAGCTGTCTAGCGTGTGGCCGCCTCTGCCATTGCAAGCCGTTGCGTTGCTGTGGGACAAGGGCGCAAACAAAGTCGGCGCTACAGAAATCCCGCTGGGCACAACGGGTCTTTGCGTTGTTGATGCTAACGGGATCTGGTGGATGAGCAATTGCTACGGCGACGCGCCCTGGCCGGCGACGCTAAGCACAGATGGCTTGTCTGATGGCGCGGCAGAAACAGCGCAAGGCGTTACTCCTGAATGCCCGCGCAATGAAGCAATGCGCCTTAGCGTTGTTTTCCTGCGCATGGTATTTGGAAATGACCGCAGTGTTGTAACCAGCCTTCGTCCTGCGGCAAATAGTCCGATCACTGTGCAGAGTTGTGACGGCGGTGAGGCAACCACAGGCGACCTGCAACTTGGCTTGAATCTCACGATTGTCGATGACCCGACTGAAATCGCAGGCGGCCGCGCGTACAAACAGATCACTAACGACTTCAAGTTTCGCAAGGGGTGGGTGACCGAGGGGTTGCGCCTTGGCGCGGGACCGCTGACGCTTACAGGCACCCGAAGCCGCGTGCTGTCTGCGGCAGAAAAAACAACGCTTGGGCTGCCCGGTACCGATACATCGCTGCTGTACCAAGGCCTCGTTACAGTTTCATATAACGATCAGCTTGTAGAGCGCGAAATTTCGCCGCAAATCATTCGGCTGTCGGACACGGTTGAGCGGCTTTACAAAGACATTCCATATCTTGGTTTCCCAGCCGGGCAGACATCGCTGCTGCGGGTGCGGTTAAATGTGCCCGGCGCAAATTTGGGCGCAACGCTGCAGATGAAAATCCGCGCGCAGCTGTTTGGTCGGGCTACCGCAGTACTGCCAACACTGACAATGAGTTACCGCCGGCTGGCGAGGCCCGCGAGCGGCGGAATGGCGTTACCCGCGAACGACGCCGCGCTGACATTCACAGTGCCGACAACATCAATCAACATCGACACCGCAGTCGAGGTTGAAAGCGCGGTTTTCTCAGTCTCTGAGGGCGATACAGTGTTGCTGACACTCAGTCGCGCCGGAGCCACCGATAACTACGGCGCGGAGGTCGGACTGTTACGCATGACCGGTATCGTGTTTGTCCCCTAAACGTGTGAGCAGTTATGGTGCCGAACACGCCGGGTATTTACAAAATTACCTGCACTTCAACAGGCAAAGTCTATGTCGGAAGTAGCGTAAATACGTATCGCCGCTGGTACGCCAGGCATCTTCCATCGTTGCGCAAAAATCGCCACTACAACACATATCTTCAACACGCCTGGAATAAATACGGCGAGGCGGGGTTCGTGTATTCAGTAATTGAGCCATGCGACAAAGGCACGCTGTTGGAAAGAGAGCAGTTCTGGATCGACACACTGCGCGCCACCAATAAGCATTATGGTTTCAATCTGGCATTGAAGGCGGGATCAACGTTAGGTGTTCCGCAATCGGAAAAAGCTAGAGCCGCCATAGTAAAAGCAAAAGCCAAAAGTTTTATTGTGCGCGATCCTGTTGGGGTAGAAACGACGATCACTAATCTTTCGCGTTTCTGCGCGCTGCACAACTTAACAAGCACAGCAATGAACAAGATTGCTGTCGGCAAACAACGGCACCATAAAGGCTGGGAATGCCGTCACGCCAATACGCCCAGGGAGGAGTGGCTGACAAAGACAGCGCATCTTCCCGCGCCACGGCCTAAGAAGGTAGCGCAGTCGCTTGTGTGGTGCTCAAAATGCCGCAATTACAAACAGGCGGCAGATTTTAATCGAGATAACCATACCGCGTCCGGCCTAGCTGCTTACTGTCGTGAGTGCAATCGTCGTAGGCGTAAAGCTCAATATCGCGCCGGGAGGGCAGGATAATGAGTTTGGGCCTATGGAATCTGCAGTGGCTCAACCACAACTCGCAGCGGTCTTATCCGCTGACTGAGCGCGCTAGCAAAACAGACACGCTGAACACGATTCGGTTGCCGGACAGCTTTATCGTGGCGCTGAAACTGCCCGTGAACGCCGGGCTGAACATCGCGCCCGAGAAGTTCTACATCAAAAGTCTGCTGTTGGCGCCGACCGGTTACAACATCACCATCGGCTATGACGCCGGCGAAACGAATACAGAAGACAACCCAGATATTGCAGCAGCCAATATTGCAAAGAGCACGTACTCGCCAAACAGAGCTTACGCGCTCGGCGGCATTGACGATTTTGCCGACACCATCGGGCAAATCGTGATTGGCCGGCTTGACGAGATCGACGCGCTACCGCCCGGCCGGTATTTTTTCTCGCCCGCAGCCGGCCAGCTCGAGCCAGACGCCATTGTGCCGAACATCCGGGCCGTGACACGGCTGCGAATCTCGAACAGCGGCGAAGTGAGCGCGCCGATTTACGGCGACGTCATTTTGACCGCCGGGACGAACATGCGGCTTGGGTTGACCACTCAAGAGAACGAAGATCCGACAATCACGTTCAGCGCCATTTCAGGGCTGAATCTTAACGAAGATTGCTTCTGCGACGTGCATGACACGGGAACGTGTATTCGGTGCATCAACGGCGAATGCAGCAAGGACGGCAACTTTCAGATCAACCAAGGCGAGTGCGTCGATGTTGCGCGAGTCACTGGCGGTTTGTTTTTGTCTGACACCTGCGCGCAACCGTGCTGCGGGTGTACAGAGCTTGACGCTATTACAACGCAGATCGATCGCTTTGGCGATGGTGTAACAACTCTGCAGAGCTTTGTGACGCGGCTGAGTTCAGAAGTGACGCAGATGTCCCTGGTTGTTCTGGGGAGCCGCCTGGGCGATACCGGCTGCAGCACATGCTAACCGAGGGGCACCATGAGTTGCGACGAGTTCACAGAATCGCCCAAAGGCCGCCGCGGAATTGGTGTGGTCCAGCCACAGAGCGGACTGGACTACCCGTTTGTTGCGCCATCGGACGACGTTAGATATCTATTCGCCGACTTCTACCTGGCGTATGACGACCCGGGGCTCTACCGCACAGATGTGCCGGCTGCTGAGCACCCGCTGCGCGTGAAGTGGCTTTACGGCGTGGGTTGCGCGCCGGCGTCTGCCCCAGCGTGGGCGCCGACACCTGTGCACGCCGCCGATATTCTTATCGTCGACGCCAATGACCAAACCGTGTTTGACTCGACACAGCTGGTGCCGGCAGGCGGCGACAGTACATACCACAAATTTGATACGCGCGCCTGGGGCCCCGACTACGATATTTACGAGTGGATCGGTAACAACGCTGTGTGCCGCCTGGTTGTCTACAAAACTTGGCAACCGACCGACGAGCCCGCCCCGCGCAATTGGCCTGCGCATTTAGTTCCTGAAAGCGCCGTATTGGACGAGCGCACAGTTACACGAATGCCAAAGCGGCTGAAGTCACTCCGCGTTAAAAGCGGCGCGTTGACGCTGGACCCCGGCAAACGTACCGGCATTATCTTTGGTGGCGGCAACAACATCCGGCTGGCTACCGCGGCGTTAGCCGCGGCCGGCGTCAGAAACGAAACACAGATTACCTTTATAGCCGAACCCGGAGCCGGAACCGGAAAATACGCCGACTGTACCGCAGATGCGACATCGCCGATTTATTCAATTGGCGGCGCGCGCGCAAATGAATACGGGGACTTCACAATTACATCTGGCGACTGCCTGTGGACACGGCGCCCCACGGCGCTCGTCGCGCCGGGCGTTGTTACGCCTATTTACGCCAACTCGGCGCCTGTTATTGCAATCGGCAGCAATTGCCCGGCGTGCTGCGATTGCCCGGATTATCGCGAGACGGCGTTGTATATGAACCGAGTCCGCAATCGGTACAAAAAAATTGGCGCCCGCACACATGAAGCCAAATTGTTGCACGAAAACAACATCGAGCGCTGGGTGACGCAACGAGACTGCCGACTGCAAAAACCATTGCGCGCCTTTTTGACGCCGCAGTTCTGCCCGTTGCTCGATGTGGTTTTGATGTTTTGCAACCAACAGCAGCGGTGCGCACAATCTGTCACCATGACAGCAAATTTTTCAACGTATCCGGATAACGCAACTGCTGAACTGGTTTGCGGCCATACCACAATGTACGCGCCTGGCGTGGCCGGTAAACCGTTCGCCATTGATGGCGCGTGGCCAGTTTTCTCGGCTACGTTGCCGCCTGTGGACGTCGGTAATTCGGCTTACGTCAAGTTTAGGTTACGCCTCACCCCAAACAACTATCCGTATGCTGTAACTGTTAATTTAACCGGCGAACTTGACGGCGCGCCGATTCTGCTTGAGCCGTCTGACCCGACTTCGTTTGCGTACGGAAGTGATTCTGCGGCGCTCAGCTGCGATGAGAACGGCAACACACTGGAATGCCAGCAGTAACACATGTCTACACGCAATCAAAACTGGTACGACCTGCAGGCTTCACGGCGTTATCCGCTGGACGAAACCAGTACGGGCGAAGACGACGCTGGCAGCACGATCCGCGACGATATTCTCGTGGATTGTCACCTGCGCTTTCCGATTACGCTAGGTCGGTATGTTTTTGTACAAGGCATCACTGTAGCGCCAAATGTGGTCACAGTAGTTTTCGGCGTGGCGGATAACCCGGCCGCGACAGAAACAACAATTGTGGCAGCTGTCACGGCACCGCGACCAGTAACAGCTAACGTGCATTATGCCGTTACTGGGGTTTTGCCAGGAGTTGCTGGTTGGGTTGTTTTCGGCCGCGGTATTGATACGCCGTTCATTGGTAGGTACAGCACGCCCGCGCAATCTTTAATTTTGCCGCGTTGTGCCCGCGCATATCAGCCGCTGCCAGTTCAAACGCTGGGTAAAGAAAACCTTGCAACGACGCTTGACGGCGTGATCAAAATTTCCGGGCTGGCTCCGGTGACAGCGCAATACGAGGTACACCCAATCGACGGCGTCGACACGCCGGCAATCGTGTTGCGCCTTGAAGGCGACATTGAAGGTCGCAATCCGTTGGAATACTTTCTTGGCCCGTGTGGGCAGCGCCCGGAAAGCGGCACATGCCCAAAACCGCCGATTGAAACCATTAACGGCGTGATTCCTGATTGCGACGGCAACATCAACCTGGTGTTAGACGGTTTCACAGGCTATGAGATTCGCGAAAACATCCAGCGCGTCGGGCAGTCGGAGGCCATATGGACGTGCGACGGAATCGACATCATCACAGACACAGGCCTGTCTGAGGCGTGCAACCGCGGCGTAACAAAAAGCCGGCGGCGCTACGCCGACGACTGCAACCCGAGCGCAAATTCTGACGACGCATACTGGTACAACCCGGTTACTCAAATTCCAGAGCAACCGCAGCCGCCAGACGTGCAGTCGTCGATTAGCTTACCGGATCAAAGCTTTTCGTCAATTTGCGCAGCGCTGCCGTTGTGCGTGAAGTTCACGCACGGCGCCGCCCCTAATTTTGTTGTCAAAGAGGGGCTTTTCGTTTTTGACTCGCTGGAAGCACCAGACGCGTGCCCAGAAAACTCGTTGAGTTCATCGCTGGCGGAGAATTGGCATTTCAGCGACGTGCTGAATGCGTCCATAACGTACTCAACACATTACACGTACGCCTCAGCCAACATTGTCGGTGTCAACCTGTCACTCTACAAAAACTGCGCCAGCGACTGGGCCGCCGGCCGCACAATCAGCACAGAGTTGTTTATCACGGCGGACGGGTTGAGCAAGAACGGCGGTTTGGTTTTGAACTATCTGCCCGGCTACACGCCGCTGCGTATTCCGACCACGTATTTTGCAGCGGTCATTGACGCAGACCAATCCGCGCTGCGGCTGCTGCGCTACAACGGGGCGCAGTTCGTGCTGGAATACTCAGCCAGATTGAAAACATACGTCAACAAGTGGTACAGGCTATCGGCGCGGCCAGAAATTGTTGGCACAAGCGCGGTAGTGCACGTCGAAGCAGAGTCGCTCGACGGAACCGCGCCGACTGTGACGTTTGCTGTGCCGATTGAAAATTACGGCGACCCGATTGGGCAGGCAGGGTTATTCAGCAATCGGGCTTACACGTATTTCAACTCATTCCGAATTCTTGAGAGCTAGTCATGGCTGACGCCCGCATCTTATTTCCGCAGTTTCGCGACGAGCAGGCCGACTCGCGGTACCCGTTTGCCGACACAGCCAGTCTGCTGTCTGTCGAACGCCAGCTCGATATCGGCCGCGACACATTCATTGACGCCTCGTTGTACGTCATTGACGGCGATCACCAAACCTACATTTCGTCAGTGACTGTGACAGCTGTTGAGGTCACCATCGGGATTGGAGACGTCGGGTCTAAAACTAGGGCCGCAGGTACATTTAGCGCGCTCAACCCGCCGGCGGACGGCGTCGTAACTCTGCTGGACACACTGGGCCGGCCGTGCGGCATGCTGCTCTCAACGCAACTGGGGCTGGCGCGTTTTGCCGCGTGGCCGGCGGAGACGCACACATTTAGGCCCGCGTCGGCGCAGTTTGTCGCAAGCGTTGTTATTCCGGTGAAATCGCCTGGCGTGCGCGGGCTGACCACAGAGACAGCCGAACTGTTGACCGAAGACGTTTGGCTTGTCGGCGACCGCGGGGTGATGGTGCGCCAGGCGGCCCCCGACGTTATTCGTGTGGACATCACCGGAGAGCCGCTGTTTCAAAGATATCTTTGCGCGCCGTACGACCGGTTTCAATCCCGCCGATTCGTCAAAACCATTAACGGTTGCGGGCCAGACGAATTTGGTAACTTTACACTTACGGCCACAGCTCACGGCGCCACAGATACGGTGCTGCGGGTATTCGTGCAGGACGGAAACATTAAAATAGACGCCGTCGGCCGAAAGGTGGTGTAGTATGCCGCAGCCCGGGTTTTACAACGACAACGAGTATCGCGCATACCCGTTCATCTATATCGCAAACTATACCGGCCCGGCCCTGCCGGATTCGACTGTTGTCGACGCCGGATTCATTCTTGGCCTGACTAGCGGTTTTGACGCCAGCTTACACCGGGTCTGGCTGTCGTCTATTTCTAGAGCTGGCGGTCTCTACACATTCACGTTTTCGACCAACGCGCCGGGCGCTGCTGAAATTCCGTTGGTGTTTGAACGCGCTGAAACCGCGCTGCCGTGGGAAAACGAATACGCCAGCTCAGATGACGAAACCACCGAAGAAGGTTGCGACGCCGCGCCCGTGTGGGAGGGGTTTTTAGTCACGGGCCCGTTGACGGCACTATCCGAATGGCTCGAGTCCGGACAAACGATCACGTTTTCGGCAGACGACCGGGTAATTGAACCGGCCCGGCTGCAGAGCTTAGTCCGCAGTTATGTGCGGTCTGTAAATCTGGGTAACTTTAGCCGAGTGCTGGCGCTGCCGCCAACAGGCGACGAATACTCAGAGTGCAGTGACAGTGTCGGAGACACGACCCGGCATATTATCGTGAACGCGCGGTGCATGCAGGGCAACCTAAAAGTTCGAGAAGGTTACAACTGCAAAATTCGGCAACTAGATCGGACAAACGAGCTGCGCGTCGGCGCAGAAAAAAACGGTGGCACACCGCTCGACGCCGAACAGTGCCAATATGGCGGCGAGCTGCCGCTGTATCAAGACGAGCCGCTGCCGCCAGACAGCAAGTTTTTCAGCGGCGGTCCGGCGTGCAATGAATTGATTGCCACCATCAATGGCGTCGGCGGCGCCAACGTCAATATTAGTCACGACACCGGCGTCACAATTACAACAGATCCGGCTACTCATACCGTGCGCGTAGCGCTGGCCACAAACAATATCGCAGGAAATTGCGCGGCTGGCGGAGGCGCATAATGGCAGCTCCGCTTTTTGATCCAAACAAGTGCGACAATATCGGCTCGGTACCAAGTCTGGATTTTGACTTTGTATCGGATTGCTCGATTGCGCCCGCCCCGCCGCCCATATTCGATTGCACGCCGCCGCTAACGCCGCGCGACCCTCCGGTGCCGTGTCCGACGATCGAGGGCGGCCCAGTTAAGGTAAACGTTGGCTACGAAGATTGCGTGGGGCCGGCGCAGGGTTCGTTGTTTGTCACGAAGGTAGACAACGCGGCCTGTCGTTTTTTGATCGATCTGGATCTTGATATCCCGATTCCGAAGCCCCCGTGCCCTGACATTACGGGGGGCAGCGTAGGCGTCGACGTCAAGATTGCGCGGCCTGGCTGTGCCATCACGGGGCCAACAGGCGAGCTGCGGGTCACAAAAACAACGCGGCCTGGCAATTGCAGCAGCGCCGCCGCGTGCGAATTTGCGATTGATTTGGATATCGCGATTCCGATCCCGCCCGCCCTGTGCCCGACCATTGAGGGCGGCCCAGTTAACGTAAACGTCGGCTACGACGACTGCGTACCTGGACCGCAAGGCTCGCTGTACGTAATCAAAGAAGTCATTCCCGGAGACTGCAGTACAAACGATAGCTGTCAATTTGCACTGGCGCTAGATCTTGATATCCCTATCCCAAAGCCGCCGTGCCCCTCGATCAACGTAACGGGCGCACTCGTTTATAGTCCGGCTGTAACGATCCCGCGGCTGGATTTTTCGGTCAACAAAACCGTAGTGCAGCACGGCTGTTCAGCGGCGGACGAGTGCACGTTCGACATCGACCTGGAAGTTGATCTGCCGCCGCCCGGATGTCCGGTCATCACTGGCGTGTTCAGTGCCTACTTGACTGATAACGGCCAGGTTACCGGCGCAATCACGATTGAACCGTTGTCGAACACGCCCGGAACTTGTGAGTTTGAGCTCGGCGTTGAAATTGGCGTACCTAGAGCGCCGTGCCCCGAAATTACTGCGGCCGGCAGCGTTATAGTTACACCGGGGCGTTCGTCGCCCACACTCGTATTTGGCGTCACGGGGGTCTCTGGTTGCAAGTTTGATTTCAATTTACAGCTTGAGATGCCGCCGCCGCCATGCACACCAGAAATTACTGCCACAGGCGCGGTTTACCACGCAGCAACACCTACTGGATTTTTAAGCGCCGCGCCAACGACTGGCCCGAACGGCGAATGTGTGTTTGCGTTAACAATGGGTGTCGGCGTACCTACGCCGTGCACACCAGAAATTACTGCAACGTCAACCGTAATTGTCACGCCAGGCCGGTCAGCGCCGACATTCGCATTCTCTGTTAGCGGACCCGGCGCAACTGGTTGCGCGTATCGGATCAATCTTGACGCAGAATTTCCACCGCCAAGGCCCTGCCCGACGATTACGGGCACCGTGTCGGTATACACAGCATCTGGACCAACAGGCGCGGTAGTTATTACAAAAACGGCGCCGACAGCGCCGGATATGCCGTGCGAATATGTCATGGCGGTTGCTGTAGGCGTGGCTGCGCAGTGCACGCCTGAAATTACAGCAACATGCGTCAACACATCTTCGCCGGGTCGAGATAAGCCAAAACTAACCGTAGAAGTTGCGTCTAGCGGTCCGTCAGGTTGCCAAGACAAGCATTACACGTTCACGCTTGAATCACCTGAACGGCCCGTAAATCTTGTTGAACAAGAATCTGAAATTACCACAACAGCGTGCGGCGAAGAACCGACGTTAACGCTGCAGATCACAGAACCCGAAGCCGAACCAAACACATACAATTTCAAACTTGTTGGGGCCATCCCAGATTGCAGCGAGTGCTGCCCAGTCGATTCAGAAGTTGAGCTTGTAAGCTCGCCAATGGCGATGCGCGCCGCTTTTACAGCTGTGCCGCCTGCGCGGCCGCGCGCGTTTTTAACAGACACGCCGACGTTTGTGCCCGGCCAAAAAATGCGGTTTGTTGTTAATTTCAACAGCCCCAAAAATCGCGGCGCCAAAGCGCTTGAACAACTGCAGCTTGAGTTTGCGTTTGACAAAGACGGCGCCGATAAAAGATTGGCTGATCTTGTTGATCCAGCGCTAAACACGCTGGCTACTGCGTTTTACTTTGAGTATACGGTTGTAGACACAGACGTGGCCTGCCACGTGTGGATCAACAAAATTGTTGACTCGCGTCAAACACCGTATTACAGCAAACTGACAAATTCTGCAGACCGTAAAGTTGTCATTCCTTTTGCGCCAAAAGATGTTGAAGTATTCGTTAACGGCGGCTGCTCCAGCAGCAAATCTTCGTCCAGCAGCGGCGTCTCTTCGAGCAACAGCAGCAGCTCGCGGCCGAGTAGTAGCTCGTCAAGCAACAGCAGCAACAACAGCAGTAGCCTGCCGTCCAGCAGCAGTCTGGTGTCTAGCAGCAGCAGTAGCCTGCCGTCCAGCAACAGTCTGGTGTCTAGCAGCAGCCTGCCCTCAAGCAGCAGCGGCGGCGTATCGAGCGGCAGCTATACCTCTACGAACGAAAGCACGACGTCAACCGCGAGCAGCGGCTTGTCCAGCAACTTGCCGTCGAGCGGTAATTCGTCGGCAAGCAGTGAGGTTTCGAGCAGTATTACGCCGTCTAGTAGCGCAACATCTGACAGCAGCGCGCCTTACAGCAGCAGCACGCTGACAAGCAGCGGCGCCGTTTCCAGCAGCGGTACGCCGTCCAGCGGCACAGTGTCCAGCAGCGCGGCGCCGCCCAGCAGCAGCGCGTTTGAAAGCAGCTCAACGTCTACTGGCAGTAGCGGGACATCAGGAAGCAGCGCGCCGTCCACCGGCAGCAGCGGCACGACTGAAAGCAGTACCACGACTACCAGCAGCGGTACAGGCGGCAGCAGCGGCACGACTGAAAGCAGCGGCACAACTGAAAGCAGCAATACAGGCGGGAGCAGTAACACAGG